>Ga0256841_1000073_pt1 | contig 109812 bp, 99 predicted proteins | sample 356308metaG_FD_185971 | JGI IMG/M metagenome (GOLD analysis project Ga0256841, IMG submission 185971) | Hydrothermal vent microbial communities from Mid Atlantic Ridge, Atlantic Ocean - 356-308 | ecosystem: Environmental > Aquatic > Marine > Hydrothermal vents | place: Atlantic Ocean: Mid...
ACTTCGCTGCCGGTCCGGCGACATTGCCCGTACCGGTCCTTGAGGAAGCCCAACGTCACTTGCTGGCCCTGCCCGGCGTGGGGATGTCCATCTTGGAAATCAGCCATCGTTCCAGGTGGTTCGCCGACATCCGCGACGCTGCCGAAGCCAATCTGCGCCAGCTTCTCCACATCCCTGATCATTATCACGTCCTCTTTTTGCAGGGTGGGGCGAGCCTGCAGTTCTCGATGGTGCCGATGAATTTCCTCCGCGGCTCGGGCAAGTCGGCCGATTACATCCTCACCGGTTCCTGGAGCAACAAAGCGATCAAAGAAGCTCAGCGGGAGGGCGCCGTGCGCATCGTGTGGGATGGCAAGGACGAGAATTACACGCGCGTGCCACTGTCCAGCGAATTGAATCTGAATGCTGACGCGGCTTACGTTCACTTCACCTCCAATGAGACGATTCAAGGCGTGGCGTTTCAGAGCGAGCCCGACACCGGTCAGGTGCCTCTCATCTGCGATGCCTCATCGGATTTTCTCTCCCGTCCCATTCCCGTGGAGCGCTACGCTCTCATTTACGCTGGTGCCCAGAAGAACGCCGGTCCGGCGGGTGTCACCATCGTCATCATACGAGATGATCTTCTGGAGCGCGTTCCGGAGAATATGCCTTCGATGCTCGATTATCGCCAACACGCGGCGAGCAAGTCGGCCTATAATACGCCACCGGTGTTCGCCATCTACATCGTCATGCTGGTGACGCAATGGTTGCTGGAGGAGATCGGCGGGTTGGAGAAGATGGCCGCCATCAATCGGCAGAAGGCCGAGTTGCTGTATGACGTGATCGACCAGAGCAATGGGTTCTATCGCGGACATGCGCGCCCGGACAGTCGATCGGTAATGAACATCACCTGGCGCATGCCCAGCGAGACGCTGGAACGAGAATTCCTGAAACAAGCCGAGCAGCGCGGCCTCTATGAGTTGAAAGGCCATCGCTCGGTGGGCGGCCTTCGCGCGTCTCTCTATAATGCCATGCCGCTGGAAGGCGTGCGGGCCCTCTGCGAGTTCATGATCGAGTTCAAGGAGCAGTGGGGAGGGAGATAATTTCCCTTCCGGACAACCGTCATGGGCGACGCCTGGCGCCCTCATGACTGGGCGGGAGCGCCGTCGGTCAGCCGAAGATGGCTTCGGCTTCCCGATGAGCGATGGCGTGCAGGTCGGCCGTCGCTTCCGGCGTTTGGGCATAGCCGCCGGAGAGGACGAGTACCAGCGGAACGCCACGACGATGAGCCGATTCCAGCACGTACCGATCGCGTTGATGAATCCCCTGGCGCGTCAATGTCAACCGACCATATCGATCGCCGGCGACGGGATCGACGCCAGCCAGGTAGAAGGCCACGTCGGGGCGAGCTGCTTCGAACACCTCGGGGAGGTGTTCCCGGAGCGCGGCGAGATAGAGCGCATCATCGGTGCCGTCGGGCAGATTGACGTCACGAGACGAGCGTCGTTTTTGAAACGGATAGTTGTTCTCGCCGTGCATGGAGAAGGTATACACCGTGCAATCGCCTTCGAAGATGGCCGCCGTTCCATTCCCTTGGTGGACGTCGAGATCGATGACCAGAGCGCGCTGAATCTGGCCATCGCGTTGCAGCGTGCGAATGGCGACGGCGACGTCGTTCAATACGCAGAATCCCTCGCCATGGTCGGCGAACGCGTGGTGGGTGCCACCGGCGAGGTTAGCCGCGATGCCATCCTCTAACGCCATCCGAGCAGCCTGGATCGTGCCCTGTACGGCGAGCCGCGAGCGGCGCACGAGTCGCCGGGACCAGGGCAATCCCAAGCGCCGGAGCGAAACCCGATCCAGCGTTCCCGTGGCCAGTCGATGGAGATACGTCGAGGTGTGCACCAGGCCGAGCGTCGCCCAATCCACTTCGTCCGGTTCGATGATATCCGATGGGCGAAGGAGTCCTTCGGCGCGGAGGATTCGATAGAGAGCGGAGAATTTGCCCATGGGGAACGGATGCCCTTCGGGCAAGGGAACGACGTACTCCGGCGAGTAACTGACGCGCATCTTCAGAACCTCACATTCCGACGTCCAGGAGCGGGTTCGCCGCTCGCCGCTTCAGCGGCACATCATGATTTGAGCAATTGGCGTTGCAGATCACCACTCCATCATCTCCTCGGCCTTGATCGCCTTCTCTCTCGGGCTATCAGGATGGCGCCATGAGATTCACGCTGAATCGATGACCGGCATCGAACCACTGTTGCTCGATGCGCAGCCCGGCCGCTTCGGCCAAGGCGTCGATCTCGGCGAGCGAATATTTGTACGAATTCTCCGTATGGATCGCCTCCTCCGGCGCGAAGGCGATCGTCATATCCAGGCGGTCGATGACCACGCGTTGCGCGCGCGCGCTCACCAGGTACATCTCAATGCGTCCCACCTCCTCATTGTAGAGAGCGTGGTGACGAAAGGCCTCCAAGTCGAAGTGACCACCCAGTTGGCGGTTGATGCGAGCCAGGAGGTTGAGATTGAATCGTGCCGTCACGCCGCTCGCGTCGTCGTAGGCCCTTTCCAGAATGGTGCGATCTTTGCGCAGGTCGATGCCGATGAGCAATCGATCATCGGCGGTCATCGTCGCGCGCACGCGTCGAAGAAATTCGGCCGCTTCTCCGCGCTCGAAGTTTCCCACGCTGGAGCCCAACCACAGGATCAGCTTCGCGCCGCCGATGCTCGTCTGAAGTCGCTCCAGCCCATCGTGATATTCGCCGGCGATGGCCGTGATGCTCAACGTCGGATAGTGTTCGAGCAGCGCGCGCGCACTCTCCTCCAACGCCGCGCGGGAGATGTCCACGGGGACGTATTGGAGATGCTCCTGTCGGCGGAGAAGGGCATCGATCAGCACCCGCGTCTTCGTGGCGCTGCCGCTGCCCAGCTCGACGAGCGTGACGTCGTGGGACCATCGGGCGATGATCTCCTCGGCCTGCTCGGAGAGAATCTCGCGTTCGGCGCGGGTGAGGTAATATTCGGGAAGCTGGCAAATCTCCTCGAAGAGTCGCGATCCTTCCCGATCATAAAAATATCGACAGGGGAGAAACTTAGGAGACGCCGTCAATCCCGTCTTCACATCGCGAGCGAATTGGGCGAGATCGTCGCTCGGCGCGGTGACAATGAGGTGGAATCGTTCCGGCGATGGTGATCGTCTCATGAGAGCGCTCCTCTATCGGGGAAGAGTTCGTCGAGGAGAGCTTTCCAGCTCTGGCGCTCGCGAGCGGGCTCAACCAGTGGCTTCAATCGTTCTCCCCACTCCTTGAGCGTTCGATAGAAAACCGGATCCGTCTCCGCGCGATGAAGCAACGCGGCCAGCGCTTCGGTGTCGCCGACGGGAAAGGTGCCAGGATATTCGGGACCCAGTAGACCGATGGAGCCGGGAATGCGCGATGCCAGAATGGGAACGGAGGCGGCAATAGCCTCCGAGATGACATTGGCACCGCCTTCCATCTTCGAGCTGAGCACGAGCAGGTGACTGCCCGCCAGAGTCCGCAGAGCCTGCCATCGAGGCCGATCGCCCAACCAGCGATAGCGCGGATTGACGGTCATCTCTCTCCGGGCGCGCTGTTCCATTCGTTGACTGAGGGCCGCTCCCAAATGCACGATTCGAATGCGCGAAGAGGGAGGGAGTCGGCGCGCGGCCATGGCCGCCCGAAATGGATCTTTCACCGGACGAAGATGAGCCAGCACGCACACGCGAAACTCATCATTTCTCGGCAGGTAACGACCGTCGGGAGCCACTGCCGATTGATAGATCACGCGCGCCTTCTCGCGGAGAGATCGAGGCAAGACCTCCAGGGCCATCGGCTGCAGGACGATCAAGCGGGTTGCCCATTGGAGCGACTGATGGGCTCGTGGAGAGGCGTGAATATCATTATACAGGTCGGTCCCCGTCAGGGCGACGATCATCGGCGCTTGGGGGAAAGCACGATGAAAGCGTTGAATGGAGGCGAAACTGCGACGCGCATGCAGCGCCACGAGGAGGTGACAGGATTCTCCTCGATAGACCTGATCGATGATCACGCGATGGCCGAGACTTCGGAGGATGCGCGCCCATCGCTCTGCCGTCACTCGATTTCCTTTTCGCGAACCCGGGGGTGCGGGAGTAATGAGACAGATCTTCATCGATTCAGTGCACAGGTGCGGAATCCGGCCCACACGTCGCGCCGATCCGGGGTATAGAAGTTGCGCCAGGTATTGCGGAGCAATCGACTGCGCGTCACCCAGCAACCGCCGCGCAGCACTTTGCGCGGACCAAACCAGGGTTCGGAATATTCCTTGTACGGATCGATCTCGAATCCCGGGTAAGGAAGGAACGGTGAACTCGTCCATTCCCACACATTGCCGATCATCTGTCGACAACCGAACGCGCTATCGCCGGCGGCCAGGGCGTCCACGGCCAGACATCCCATGGCGCGCCAGTCCAGATTGGCTCGTTCCGGCGTCGGCCGGTGATCGCCCCAGGGGAAGCGGCGTTTGCGCTCGGAGAGAGCCCCACCGGAGGGATCGGGTTCGGCGGCGGCGGCGGCCTCCCATTCGGCCTCGGTGGGAAGCCGACGTCCAGCCCACCGACAATAGGCTTCGGCCTCATACCAATTGACGTGAATCACGGGGAGATGAGGTTCCAAGCGCACCCACTCATCGAAATGTCGGCGCAGCCAACGACCATTGGCTTCCCGCCGCCAGTATACCGGATGGTCGGCGTTCACCGACTCGCGCCACTGCCACCCTTCCGGACTCCAGAATTCGCGCCGGCGATAGCCACCATCATCGACGAAGGCGGCGAACTCCCTTTGAGTGACCGCCGCCCGCGCAATGGCGAAGGGACGGAGGTGAACTGGATGCGCCCATTTCTCATTATCGAAGACGAAAGGCTCGTCCGACGTCGCACCCAGCATGAACGTTCCGCCGGGAATCTCCACATCGCCGGGAAGTGGACCACCATCCCGCTCCGCAGGCGGCGTGGAGAGATGAGAGAGCCGGGGCGCCGGATAAGCCAGCGTCTGTCGCGTATAGGTCAGGGCTTCCGTGTGCATATCTTCGTGGAACACGGATAACAGGACGAAGTAGACATCCCGCTCGCTCAACGTGGGACGGTTCAACCGCTCCAGAACGCGATCGCGCACCTCTCGCATATAAGAGAGCGTCTCCTCGCGCGAGGGGAGAGGCAAATCCCAGCGCACGTCATGAGGGATGGCGATGGAATCCCAGAGCGCGTCGGCATCCGGACGGAGTGGTTCCTGATTTCCGGCATGACGTAATACCCATTTCTCCTGAAACCAGGCCACATGACCGATCTCCCAGAGCAGCGGATTGATGATGTCCAGGCGCGGCCCCATCAGTTGGTCGTCGGTCAAATCAGCGACCAATTCGAACGTCCGCTCCCGGGCATCGCGCACCCACTCGGCGAGTTGATCGGCGGAGAACTTCGCCTGTTGTGCCCGATTCATTCCTTGTTCGCTCCTCGGTGTTCACCAGGATCTGGCGTCCATGGCCGGTCACCAACCACCTCGCGGCCAGAGGCGCAGCCCATGAAGCTAAAAAAATGCCCGAGATGCGGAGACAAATCAAGTCTCCGAGCGCCGGAAAGCCGACCTTGTCTCCTCACGTGCCGCGCGCTATAGTCAATGTGTGCATGTGGTGACGATGATGGCATCGGCCTCTGTCCGTCGAGATGACCATCCCGGGCGCGCTGGCGAGATCTCGACGGGGAGAGGCCTGACCGGTTGGATCGAGTCGATGGAAAAATTTCCAGAATCATCCATGAGAGGCGCCGAGGCCGTCATGACCCGTGCCGGAGGAGTTGTCCATGGCCTGGCGAGCCACACGGCGAGAATGAAAGAGACTCGTATGGGGGGTAGCACAAACTGGCGGCTTGCGCCACGTTAGGAGAGGGAGATGACCAATGTTGATGGCCTCGTTTTCGTCATGACGGAGTCCAAGCGATCGGGGCAGCCGAAGTGCCTGGCCGAGTGGCGCGGCCGGCCGTTGATCGCTCACGTCGTGGAGACAGCATTGGCGTCCCGATTGAGGCAGGTCATCGTCGTGATCGGTCCTCAAGCGGATCGCGTTCGCGCCGCTTTGAAACCCATCCGGGCGCGCTCGAAAGTGAAGCTGGTGTATAACTCGGAGTACGACGAGGGACGAGCCAGCTTCATTCGTCGCGGCGTGAGCGCGTTGCCCGAAGATGCGGGCGCCGCCATGTTTCTGGCCGGCGATCAGCCGCTGGTCAATGCCCGCTTGATCGACGCGTTGATCGATGCGTTCGAGCGACATCGCGCCCTCATCTGCTATCCCGTGTTTGGCGTCATCCGGGGGAATCCCTCCATTTTCGCCGCCTCTTTATTCCCCGAATTGAGGAAGCTCAGTGGCGATGCCGGCAGCGCGGCGCTCATCGAGAAGTATAAATCGCGCGTGCACGAGCATCGGTTGTAGCATCCGTCCTTCGTCCCGGTTTTCGAAGGCCACCACTCGAACGCAGCCTGTGGAATCGGTGCTCTGACTATTGCCACCGAGCGATCGAATGTGTCAGACTCCACCGGCTGTGTGGAGGAATGCCATCATGAGACGGATGTCCCTTGTGCTCATCATTGTATCCTTCGGTCTCACTCCCGGCTTTGTGCGGCGCGTGGTCCTGCCGCCGGGCGAGGCCAGGGCGGCCGGCATCCCGGCTCCCGCGGACGTGCTCGGCTTCCGACCGGGAGAAGACCGCCACCTGGCCCGATGGGAGCAGATTGTCGATTATTTCCGCCGATTGGATGCGGCCAGCGACCGCCTCATCGTCGACGAGCTCGGGCGCACGACGCTCGATCGACCATTCATCGCCGCCACCATCTCGGCGCCGGAGAATCTTCGACGACTGGATCACTTCCGGCGCATTCAGCAACGACTGGCCGATCCGCGAACCATCTCCGACCAGACCGAAGCGGAGAGGCTCATCGCCGAGGGCCGGGCGATCGTTCTCATCACGTTCGGCATTCATTCCACCGAAGTGGGAGGACCGTTGACGGCGATGAATCTGGCCTATCGCCTGACCAGCGATGATGGACCCGAGGTGAATGAGATCTTGCGCCAGTGTATCATCCTCCTCGTACCGGCGCTGAATCCCGATGGGGTCGATATCGTCAAGCGATGGTACGATCGCACGTTGGGCACGCCCTATGAGGGTACGGCGCCGCCCGAACTCTATCATCATTACGTCGGCCACGATAACAACCGCGACTGGTACGCCTTCACTCAGGTGGAGACGCAGTTGACGGTGGACAAGCTTCATAATGTCTGGCATCCGCACATCGTTCACGATGTTCATCAGCAAGGCCCATATGGATCGCGCTTCTTCGTCCCTCCGTTCATCGATCCCATCGAGCCCAATGTAGATCCGCTCATCGTGCAAGGCGTCAATTTCATGGGCACGGCCATCGCCTGGGAGCTGACCGGACGGGGCTTCCCCGGTGTGGTCATCAATGCCATTTACGATGCCTGGACGCCGGCGCGCGCTTATCAACACTACCATGGCGGCATTCGCATTCTCTCGGAGACGGCCAGCGCTCGACTGGCATCGCCTCTCACCGTGCGCCGCGATGAGCTCCGGCCGGGCCGGAATTTCGATCCGCGACGGGCTTCGTGGAATTTCCCCATGCCCTGGAAGGGCGGCGAGTGGCATCTGAGCGACATCGTGCGCTATATGGAAGCGGGGGCGATGGCCCTGTTGCGTAATGCGGCGCGTTATCGGGAGCGATGGATCCGCCATTTTTATCTCATCGGACGGCGGGCCATCGAGCCGCGCCCGGGCAAGCCGTTCGCTTTCCTCATCCTGAATGATGAAGAGACGAATCCCGTCGGGCGGGCGCGATTGGTCGAAATCCTGTTGCGCGGCGGCGTAGAGATTCATCGAGCCGAACGGGCGTTCACTATCGAAGGAACATCGTATCCTCCGGGAACGCTCGTCGTCTTCCTCTCTCAGCCCTACAGCGCTTTCGCCAAAACGTTACTCGAGCGCCAGCGCTATCCCGATCTGCGCCAGTATCCCGGTGGGCCGCCCAAGCCACCGTACGATGTGACGGCTCATACGCTGCCGCTGCTCATGGGCGTTCCGGTGGTCACCATCGAAAAGCCTTTCCGGGGAGAATTCGTTCGACAGAGGAGCGCTCCACCCGTTGAGCGTCGCCGATTACGTCCCGCCAGGCTGGCCCGCATCGGCCTGTATCAGAGCTATCGACCGTCGATGGACGAAGGGTGGACGCGCTGGATCTTCGATCAGTACGACATTTCGTACACCATCCTGCACGATGAAGATATTCGGCGGGGCGACCTGAGATCCCGCGCCGATGTCATCATCCTTCCCGATCAATCGCCGCGCGCTATCCTCCACGGACTTCCCCAGGATCGTTATCCGCCCGAGTATACCGGTGGGCTCTCCTCGGCGGGCATCGAGGCGCTGCGCACCTTCGTCACCACCGGTGGTCGACTGGTGGCCCTGAATCGCGCTTCGTCACTGGTCGTTCAACAATTCGCGCTGCCCATCGAGGATGTGCTGCAGGGGGTGAAGAGCGATCGGTTCTATTGTCCGGGATCGATTCTGCGCCTTCGCGTGGAGACTGGGCATCCATTGGCCAGAGGAATGCCGGCGTCATCAGTGGCCTGGTTCGAGCGCGGGAGCGCCTTCCGCGTTCGACCGGGCGGGGAGTCGCGCGTTCGCGTCGTCGCTCGATACGGGGATGGGAATCCGCTCCTCTCGGGATGGATTCTGGGCCCGGAACACATCGCCGGCCGCGCGGCGCTGGTAGAGGTGACGGTGGGCCGCGGCCGCGTGATCCTGTTCGGATTTCGCCCTCAATATCGCGGACAGAGCGTGGCCACGTTCCCGCTGTTGTTCAACGCATTGGCTTATGACTGGGAATGAACGCGAACACGTTACTCTCGTTTGCGACGGGAGCAGTGTGAAAGATCCATCGGGCGCGGGCCGACGCGCGGCGGCAGTGGCCATTCTGGAGTTCCCGGGCGAGCGGAAAATCATCGGTCGATATTTGGGCGCGATGACTAATCAGCAAGCGGAGATCATGGCCGCCTGTCTCGGCCTGGAGGCGCTCAAGGAGCCCTGCCGGGTGACGGTCATCTCTGATTCGGAATATCTCATTCGCACCATGCGCGGGGAGTATCGACAACGGGCCAATCGGGAGTTGTGGCGGCGATTGAGGCGAGCCGCCGCCCCTCACCAGGTGACCTGGACCTGGACGCGCGGGCATGCCGGGCATCCCCTCCAGGAAAAATGCGATCGCGCCGCCCGACGCATCGCGCGCGCCGGGCGAGTGGATCATGACGAACTGCAACGCATTCTCCAACGAGACGTCGCCTCCTCATGAAGAGCATCTCTCCGGGATGGCGCACCGACAACCGGTGAGGAACGAAATCCATTACTTCATGGGAGGCGTCTCCCTGGGATGATGCATCGCTGCTCTTTGCCGAGCATCGCTGTCTGAAGGATCTCGCCATTCCCTCGACCGACGCGGTGGCCGGGTATTCGAGCAACGCGATCAATAGCGAAGCCCGGCGGTCAACGGGAGGTGATCGGAGGTGCCCGTGCGTCGCTTCTTGTCAAAGGGTCGAGGTCGCCCGCTCCGGGTCGCCACCAGCGGATGGCGGAAGATGTCCACGCTGTCCAGATCCAATCTCAGTCCCGATGGGGCCAGCAGGCCACGGCTGACCACCACCTGATCGAGCACCTGATAACGATTGACCACTCGTTCGCCCGTTGGCAGGCGATTCAGGAAGAATGTGCCCACGTCCTGTTGGGGGAGGAACGTCCAGGTGGCATTGAACAGGAAGACGTCTTGCGCCCGGTAGGCGGCTGTCTCCTTGTGGAAGCGATCGATGTCGTTGGTCTCTCCCGTGACGCGCTCCAGCTCGTGAGAGGCGCGCAGGTGCTCGACGACGCTTCGATCGCCGGGTTCATCATTGAAATCGCCGAGGAGCATGACCTTGGTCTCCCATTTCTCCCTGACCGGAGCGAGATCATGATGCGCCCGATACTGCTCGTACTCCTCCGGTTCGACCTTGACGTGCGATTCCACCAGATAGGCGAGATGTTCGGCCACCGCGATGCGGAGCGGCTCGCTGCGATATTTTCCCCATCGGCGGGACGGCCAGTGACTGGCGATGACGACGAGCAATTCGCCGGTCTCTTTGAGCTGAAACACGACTTCGAAGATGTCGCGGGTCCGGTACCTGAGGTGCACCAGATGAGACTTTCGGGAGACGACGCGGAGCTTCCGTCGATCATAAGCCAGGGCCACATCGATGCCGCGGAGATCGCGCGTCCCGCTGGGATCTTTGACCACCTTGAGATGAGTCTGGCCCATCTCGGCGATCAGACCTTCGAGCAGCGCGTCTTTCTCGATCTCGGCGACGGCCAACAGATCCGGCCCCGCCCCACCATGCGTGGCCATGAGCGCTTGAGCGAGATTCTTCCTTTTGGCTTCGAAGACCTCGGGCGTCCACCCCTTGGCGGTCGTGTACTCGAAGTCCTTGGAGATGGGATCATCATCGGTATCGAAGAAGTTTTGCAGATTCCACCACACGACGTTTATCGTCCCCATGAGCGCGTCCTCCCTCGCTCCCGCCCGAATTCCCGTCTCGGGAGGGTCTCCGGGCACCGAAGCCTGAACGAACGATGTGAATCTCGCCCAGTTGGCTCCCGGTGCCCGTTCAAAGATAGCACAGATGCGAGTATTGAACAGCGGCGCTCCAAATATGGAATATGTGGCGCGGGCAGTCACCTGGGACTCAGACGCTCATCCTTGGAGATGAGCTCGTTGCTCACGAGCGATTCCGGCGGAAATGACCGTTGAAGCGGTGGGAGAATGCGCCCTCCAGGCGATGATGTCAGACCTCGATGATAAGGTCGGAGCTCGCCAGCGCATTCCCCAGAATGGTCAGGCGATAGAAGCCGCGATTTCTGTCAACGCCTCTTCCAGGATATTCAGCGCGCGCTCCAGTTGGTCGTCGGTGATCACCAGTGGCGGGAGCGTGCGGATGATATTATCGTGGACACCGGCGGCCAGGATGATGAGGCCTTTCTGATAGCACTTCTGGATGAGGGCGCGCGTTTGAGCGGGAGCCGGCTCTTTGGTGCGACGATCGGCGACCAGTTCCATGGCCACCATGGCTCCCAGGCCGCGGACATCGCCGATGAGGGGGAAGGTCCGTTGCCATTCCAGGAACCGGGCGAGGATTTTCTCTCCGATGATGCGCGCGCGGGCGATGAGGTCCTCTTCCTCCAGCAGGCGAAGTGCGGCGAGCGCGGCCTGGCACGCAACGGGATTGCCGCCAAACGTCCCCCCCAAGCCCCCGACCTGAGGCGCATCCATGATCTCGGCGCGACCAATCACCGCCCCCAATGGGAGGCCCGCCGCCAATGACTTGGCCATGACGACGAGATCAGGGACCGCGCCGGAATGCTCAATGGCGAACATCTCGCCCGTGCGCCCGAAACCCGTCTGAACCTCATCGACAATGAACACGATGTGATGGCGTTGGCAAATGGCTTTGAGCTTCTGGAAGTACTCCGGGGGAGGGACGACGAATCCTCCCTCTCCCAGCACCGGTTCGACGATGAGCGCCGCCACATCTTGAGGGGCCACGTGGGATTGGAGGAACTCCTCCAGCATGTCGGCGCAATACACCTGACACGCCGGATACTGCTTCCCATACGGGCAGCGATAGCAATACGCATAGGGCATGCGATAGACTTCCGGGCAGAAGGGACCGAAACCCGCCTTGTACGTTTTCACCTTGCTGGTCAACGTCAATCCGAGCAGCGTCCGCCCGTGAAAGGCTCCCTCGAAGCAGATGATTCCCTGACGCTTGGTGAATGCTCGGGCAATTTTGATCGCATTCTCGACGGCCTCGGCGCCGCTGTTGACCAGCATGCCTTTTTTGGGGAAGTCGCCGGGCGTGAGCTCGATCAGGCGTTCGATCAATCGAACGTACGGTTCATAGCGGGCGACGTGAAAGCAGGCGTGCAGGAGTCGATCGGCCTGCCGTTTGATCGCCTCGACCACTCCCGGCGGACAGTGCCCCACGTTGAGCGCGCCAATACCGCCGGCGAAATCGATATACGTCTTCCCTTCGGGATCGGTGATTTCTGCTCCTCGAGCCACTGTCGCCACCAGGGGCGTGGCGTGAAAGACGCCTCGAGGAACGTACCGCTCACAGAGAGCGCGGATCGTCGTTGAATCAGTCGTCGATCGGTGGGATTGGTCGGATTGGGCTGATCTGACGTGTTTGGCACTCATGATGCTTCCCTCACGACTCGTCATATGACGCCGCCACTTCCACCGGCGGCGCCGGCGAGGCTGTGGCGTAATCTCCTAATATTAATTGCTCCTGTTCCCGGGCCGTCAACCCGACGTTCCGTCGGCGTTGCCGGACATAGAACAACAGGCCCAGGAGTCCCCAGGCGATGAGAATCATCCATTCATAGGGCCATATCAGTGCCGACGGGCTTCCCGGCAAATAGAGCACGACGAACCCGGCCGTGATGAGGAGAGCCAGCGCTCCCACGATTCTCCCGTGGCGCACTTTGAATGGTCGATGGAGTTCCGGGGCGGTCGTGCGCAGTTTGAGAAAGGAGAGCACGACCAGAAAATACGCGATGACCGTGGCCAGACCGCAGGCATCGACGACCCAGACGAGGGCCTGCCGGCCAAAGAAAGGCGCGATGAGCGTGACTCCGGCGACGAAGGCGATGGCGCGGCTCGGCGTATGATAGCGGGGATGAAGTCGAGCGAGCCATTGAGGGAGCATGCGTCCTCGAGCCATGGCGAAGATGAGCCGCGTCCCGCCGACGAAGAAGGCATTCCAACTGGTCACGATGCCCAGAATGCCCCCCAGGACGAGTATGCGCCCGGCCAGCGGGGAGCGGAAGACGACGGCCATGGCATCGGCGGTGGGGAGCTCGCTGGCCCCGTGCTGATCCGCGCTCAAGCTCAGTCCCACCCCCCATTGCACCAGGATGTACCACGCCGCCGCCATCGAGATGGAGAACAGGATGAGGGCCCCGATTCGCTGGGCGGGGAGACGAATCTCTTCGGCCGCCTGAGGAATGACGTCGAAGCCGATGAAGAGGAAGGGCGTCATGATGACCACCCGGAACAGTCCTCCCATATCGGTGAACAGGGGATGGAGATTCTCCATGCGCCCGAAGATGTTCGTTCCGGCAAAGAACGCCAGACCCACCACGAGGAGGCCCAGCGTCGCCGTCCATTGCAGGAAGGCGCTCGTCTTCATCCCCCGCCAATTCGCATAGCCGATGAACAGCGCTCCACCCACGCCCACCAGAATCCACGAGAGATAGACCTCCGAACCGGCAATCCGATAGACGAATCCCGTCCTGAGATCCGGAACGAGATAATCGAGTACCGTCGGCAAGGCCACCGCTTCGAACGCCGACACCGCCGTGTAGGCCAGCAGGAGAGCCCATCCGCAGATCCACGAGACCGTCGGCCCGAAGGCGCGAAACGAAAATCCCAATTCGCCGCCAGCCCGCGGCAGCGCCGGCGTCAGCTCAGCGTAGGCCAACCCGACGAATCCGACCATCACCGCGCCGACGACAATGGCCACCATGGAGCCGAGGCTCCCGGCCCGGTCGATCATCTCGCCCGAGAGGACCACCCACCCCCACCCGATCATGGCGCCGAAGGCCAGGCTCCAAACCTCTCGCTGACCGAGGACGGTGTGCAAGCGCTTCGTCGAAGCGTCCGGGGGGATGCGTCGCCGCTCGTCCATGCTCCACCTCGATAATTCAACCCTATAGTAAAATTTCAGCGCTTATGGTAAAGACTTCCATCCCTCCTGTCAACCACGACGAGCGGGAATTTGTTTTATTTTTCGATGAATACTAGTTCATACTTGCTCATCGATCTCGTCAGCAACCCCGAGAAAAAAGTGCTTGACAATCCAGGCGACTTACTCTATAAGAATAATGCAAAGTTATTGAAATGAGCGATCGGCGACGGAAACAATCCGGGGTCAAGCTGTTCACCATCAGCGAAGCGGCGCGGCTGGTGGGCGTCAGCGAGGCGACGTTGCGGCTCTGGGAGCGGGAGGGGCTCATTCGACCGATCCGCAGTCAAGGTCGTTATCGCCAGTATACCGAGCGAGACATCGCGCTGCTCAAGGAGATCAAGTATCTCCGTCAGGTGAAGAAGCTCAATGCTGCGGGCATTCGATATGTGCTGGAACTGAAGGGGACGGCGCCCCGGGCCTCTTCGTTGACCAGTGGCAATACGCCACTGGATTCCATCGGGCCGAAGTTGCGGGCATTGAGGGAGAAGCATGGTCTCACGTTGCGCGAGGTGAGCGAGCGGACGTCGCTCTCCATTTCATTCATCAGCGCCGTGGAGCGCTCTCAGGCGACGCCGTCAGTGGCCGCGCTTCAGAAGCTGGCCGCCGCCTATCAAACGACGTTGCTGCACTTCTTCGAGGCGTTGAGCGGTGGGGAGAAAAAATTAGTGCGGCCGTCCGAGCGCAAGGTGTTGCAGCCCGACCAAGAGGGCGTCAAGATGGAGCTGCTCGTCGAAGGGACGCGCATGATGGAACCGCATCTGTTCACCGTGGCCCCGGGCGCGGGCAGTGGTGGCGCTTACGCTCACGAGGGCGAAGAGTTTCTGTTCATCTTGCAGGGCACGATTGAAATCTGGTTGGACGAAGTAGAACGGTACACTTTGCAACCGGGCGATAGCTTTTACTTCTCCAGCAGCACGCCTCACCGCTGGCAGAATATTGGCGACGAACAGGCGGTGATTCTGTGGATTAACACGCCCGCCACATTCTGACGCGGCGAGTTCGGGCAGCGCTCATCGGGCGTGCTGTTGATCTGGACCTCACCGGGGAGATCCCATGATGAGATCATTCATCGGGGACCGCACGGAGCGAAAGCGAGGGGATTGGCGGCGATGGACGATGGCCGCCTCGGCGATGATCATCGCCGTCCTCGCCGCGTTGTCGCTCAGTTTCGCCCGGGCGATGGCCGAGGGTCCCGACATCGTGCTGATCAACGGGAAGGTGTTCACCTGCGATGCGGCCAACAGCATTCATCAAGCCGTGGCCATCGCCGATGGCCGGTTCGCGGCGGTGGGGACGAATGAGGAGATTCGCGCTTTGGCCGGCCCGAGCACGAAAGTCATCGATCTTCGAGGGCGGCTCGTGCTGCCGGGGTTCATCGATGCCCATATTCATCCCATCGGCCTGGGCATTCCCAATTATCTGGACGTGAGTCAAGCGACGAGCATCGCCGAGATCCGCCGCGCCCTCGCCGAGCAGGCGGCCGAGACGCCCGCGGGCCAATGGATTCGCGGCGGCGGCTGGCTGGAGGAGAATCTCGCCGAGCAGCGAGCTCCCACCCGTTGGGACATCGATGAAGCGGCTGGCGATCATCCGGTCATTCTGTTCAAGCAAGGATGGCATGCGCTGCTGGCCAATTCCCGGGCACTATGGCGGGCGCGTATCACCAGGGAGACGCCCGATCCCCCGGGAGGACACATCGTTCGAGATCCTCAGACGGGCGAACCGACTGGCCTCTTGGAAGAAGCGGCCATGGATCTGGTGATCGCCGTCATTCCCAAGAGGCCGACCGACACCATCGAGGGATTACGACAGACCTGCACGCGGCTCTTGAAATACGGCATTACCACGGCCTACTTCTCCAGCGAGCTGCCGGAAACGTTGCGCGCTTACCAACAGCTCTATCGCCCGCCGAGACCGGCAATGGTGCGGGCCATCATTCGTCCCTGGCTCTACACCACTGGGCGGACGACGGCGGACTTGCTGGCCCAACTGGAGGGGTGGCCCGTGATCAGTGGCTTGGGCAACGAATGGTTGCGCATCGGCGAGTTGAAGATCTTCGTCGATGGCGGCATCACCACGCAATCGGCGCTCATGTGGAAGGCGTATAAGGGGCGTCCGGGATACTTCGGCGTGCAATCGATCGATAAGGAGACGCTCAACGCCGTCGTCAAAAAGGCTCACCGGCTCGGGTGGCAGATTCATTTCCATACCTGCGGCGATCGGGCCATCGATCTCGCTCTGGATGCCCTGGAAGCTGCCCAGAAAGCCTTTCCTCGGAAGGATGCGCGCCACTCGCTCACCCACACCTACGTGATCTCGCCGCGAGCGATAGAGCGTCTGGCCCGATTGAATGTCGCCGTGGTCGTACAACCCAATTTCATCTATACGCTGGGGCGACGATTCGCCTTCTCGTTCGAGGAGGAACGCCTCCGCCGGGTCATTCCCGTCAAGACATTGCTCGATCATGGCGTTCGCGTGGTGTTCAGTTCGGACAACATTCCTATTGGGCCACTCCAGGGGTTGTACGGCGCCGTTCATCGCGTCAGCCGGGATGGTCGACCGATCGGACCGGAAGAGGAGATCACCATCGAACAGGCGATTCGCCTCTATACTATCGCTGGCGCCTACTTGGCCTTTGACGAGAGGCGCAAAGGCTCGATCGAAGTGGGCAAGCTCGCCGACGCCGTGGTCATCGATCGGGATCTCTTGACCGTGCCCGTGGAGGAGATTCGGCGGGCCCGGGTTGACATGACCATCGTCGGCGGGCGCATCGTGTATCAACGGTAATCGGAGCAGGCCGGCCAGAGGACGCCCGAGCGCGGGCCTCGGCCGGCCCTTTCGGTGTACACACCAACATTCGGGGGAGGTCACCATGATACGACGACTCATAGGACTCTCGTTAATCGCGGGACTGCTCAGCGTGGGCGGTCTCAGCATGGGGCATCCGGTGGCCGGGCGGACCGGCGCGCGGGCATCGATATCCAATCCGCTGAGATTCTTGCAAGCGCAAGCCGCCTCGTACGTGCTCGTTTGCGATGCCTCGTTTGACATCTTGTTCGAAGCCGGGGGGGCCGATCAGTTGACGCGCGTGACCGGCCTCCCTGACCATCCCACCATTGCCGAGACGTTGCCGATGAGCGACGTCGGCGTGCTGGGTGGGGTCGCCATCTCTCCCGATGGCGATACGGCGTTAGTTCTGTTCTGGGCGGTTCCGGATAGATTTATCACCGGGTTCGCGGTCATCCGGGGCTTGAGTTCGGGAACGATGCGGCGGGAAGCCGTGATGACGTTCGATCCCACGCCGGAAGGGGAAGCCGCCCTGGTGGCCAACGATGTCGCCTTCAGCGCCGACGGTCAATCGGCGGTCATCCTACGACGGCGCGTGGATTTCCCCTTCGACGTCAATGATCCGGGAACGCATGCCAAGCTCAACGTCATCACCGGGTTGCCCGACGCGCCGGTGATCGGGCCGGATGTGGATATCCCGGCGGCGTTCGCCGAGAGCCTGGCGTTGACCCGCGATGGCGATCGTGCCGTGGTTACCAGCTTGGAACCCAAAGGGCTCACCATTGTGTCGGGTCTGGCTCCCGGTGGCCCCGATCCCAGCGCGACGTTCATCTCTCTGGAGGGCGAATTGGGAGCCGTGGATTATCCCGGCGGCCAGGCGCCAGTGGGGGGCGTGGCCTTGACGTTGGACGAGGACGGCGTCATCGTCCCCATCCAGAACGGCATTCTCGCCGCGCCGCAAGGACAGGCGCTGGTGTTCACCGGTTTCCAGAGCGGTCAGCTTCAGTTGGCCCGATCCATGGGGATGACCGAAGGCGTCGGCCCTTGGCTGCTCGGCATCGCCGTTCATCCGAGCGGCGACATGATCATCATGACCGAGCAGTTCAATGATGCGTTGAACATCCTGTCGGGCACGGGAACGAGCGATCCTCATCAGTGGCAGGCCAGCGCCCTGCCCATTGGTGATCCGTTCACTCAATCGCCTCATGATGTCGTATTCCTCCCGGACGGCGATACGGCAGTAGTGGCCAATACCGATCTCCGCGGTCTCGGCGCACCCCAATTCCTCGCCTCTTTGACCATCGTCACCGGTTTCAATTCCGGCACGCTGAGTGCGAGTCCACCGATGCTGGTCGATCAGGCGATTCATACCAGTCTCATTCCCGATCAGATGATCGCTGCGCCACCGCCCACGCTGGCCGATTATGTCGCCCTGTTCACGCGCCGGCGACCGGATGTAGGCCGCGTCCTCCAAAACCTCCTCTCCCGGGCGATTGCCTCGGCCGGGGAAGGACGATTCTCGGCGGCCGCCCGATCGCTCCAGGCGTTCATCGCTCGGGTGACCGAACAGCGCGCCCAGGGGCATCTGACCGGGGCGCAAGCGCAGGTGCTGATGGAGCTGGCCGATCTGGGAGTGAAACGGCTCGGCCAGAAATAGCGGGGAGTTGAAGGACGAGTGAGGAAGGGACGGCGCGATGGTTCCGCTCTCCCCCTCGTTCGTTCACCCCATCGTGTATTCTCCAGGAGGTGGTTTATGACGTTCGTCCGCAGATGTCTGATCAGTGGTGTCGTCGGGGTACTGGGCATCGTCGGTTCTGCCTCTGCCTCTGCCCAATATACCAATGCCTCCATCACCGGAACGGTGCGAGATCCTCAAGGGGCGGTCGTTCCCGGCGCCAAGGTTACGGCCACTCGTATTGAGACGGGCGAGCAGCGCACCACGCTCACCAATGAGGTGGGGCTCTATCGGTTGATGAATCTCGTCCCCGGGACCTATCGGCTGCGCGTGGAAGCCAAGGACTTCGCTCCGGCCCTCATCGAGCATGTCGAGTTGCTCGTCGGGCAGACGGCGCATCTGGACGTGACGCTGGAGGTCGGACCGCTCACCGAGGTCGCCACGGTCACCGCTGAAGCTCCGCTCATCAATCTTGAGGAGGGGCGATTGAGCGGACACGTCCTGGAGCGAGAGATCAACGATCTCCCGCTCAATGGCCGCGATATCCATCAACTGGCGCTCCTCCAACCGGGCGTGACGGCCACGCAAGCGTTTTTGGCCACCAACTCCAGCATCACCTCGTTCGGGCTGGGTCAGACGGCGGCGGGAAAGACGCCTCGCGGCGTCAATTACAATCTGGACGGCATCAGCAACAACAATGAGTGGTTGGGGGCCTCGCCGTCGCTCACGCCCACGCTGGATGCCATTCAGGAGTTTCAGGTTCAGATCAGCAACTTCTCCGCCGAGTTCGGGACGAATACCTCCTCGGTCATCAATGTGTTGACCAAATCCGGTTCCAACGAGCTTCATGGCAGCGTCTGGTGGTTTCATCGCAATGCCGCGCTCGACGCCCGCGAATTCTTCGATCCCCAGGTGGCGCCGCTCGTCCAGCATCAGTTCGGCTTCACCCTTGGAGGGCCGATCAAGAAGAATCGTCTGTTCTATTTCGCCTCTTATGAGGGATTCCGGAGTCAATTCGGCGAGAGCGGCGAGTTCCAGGTGGAGACGCCGGAATTCCGCCAGTTCGTCTTTCGCACGCGGCCCGAGAGCGTCGCCGCCCGTCTCTTTCGCCAATATCCAGCTCCTCCGCCCGATCCCGGCACGGAGGTGGATCTGGGCAGTCCGGCGCCCGGCGTGTTTCTTCGCGGTCGACCCGATGGGATTCCCGATGTGGGGACGGCGCGGGTCGTCCTTCGGGATCGCTTCACGCGCGATCAGGGATCGATCCGCATCGATGCCGAGCTGGGCCCCAACGATCGCCTCTTCGGTCGGTGGAGCCAGGAGGCTTCCGACTCGCAGGTGGACATCGTGCGATCGCTCAGCGCGCGTGGATTTCGCGCTCCCTTCGATGGTGCCTTCGTCAATGCGGCCATCGTCGAGACGCACGTGTTTTCGCCGCGCGTGATTCACGAGATTCGCTTCGGCTACTCGCGCACGCGCGGCGATCGTCGTGTCGTGCCCGACGACTTCCCGCGCATCTTTCTCGACGACTTCACCTACGGGTTCGGGAACAGCTACGTGTTACCCTACTTTTTCACTTACAACACGTTCGAGTTGAAGGACATGCTCTCGCTCACCATCGGACGGCACGCCATCCGGTTGGGCGGACAGATCCGACGCATCCAGGAGAACAGCGATTATGGACTGGGCTCGCGCGGGTGGTTCGAGTTCAGCGATATTTTCGACTTCGCCGACGATGAAGCCTATTATCAGGTCGCCGTCGTCGATCCGCGCACCGGTCAGCGGGTGACGACGCCGCGAGGATTCCGCATCACCGAATTGGCCTTCTTCATCCAGGATGATATGAAGCTCCGCCCCAATTTCACCTTGAATCTCGGCGTGCGGTACGATCTGTTCGGCGTGCCCACGGAGGTGCACGGGCTGTTGAGCAACATCATTCTCGGTGAGGGGGCGACGTTCGCCGAGCGACTGGCCAATGCCACGGTGGGGCGCGTAGCGAGGTTGTTCGAGGGCGATCACAACAATTTCGGTCCCCGATTGGGGTTCGCCTGGGACCCGTTCGGTCATGGCCGGATCTCCATCCGGGGCGGCTATGGGATCGCCTACGGGCGGAACTACACCAACCTGTTCACCAACGCCTCGCGCTTCAATCCCCCCGACGATGTGCCCATCATCGTCTTCCCATTCGCCGGGTTGGGCACGCAGGTCGTCTATGGCGTTCCCATGCCGTTCAATCCCGATTTCGCCACCGGATTGACTCCTCGGGGCAGCGTGCCCGGACAGCGCATCAGTCCGAGCGGCATCGAGCCGGGATTGCGCAGCTCCTATGCGCAAGATTGGTTCCTCGGCATCCAATTCAATCCGCTCGGCGATCTCGTCGTCGAGATGAATTATGTGGGCAGCGCCGGCCGGAAACTCCCGCGACGCGAGGATGTGAACCGGTTTCGTGGCGATCTGCTGGACGGCCGGAACGATCGGCTGAATCCCGACTGGTCGCTCATCACCTATGTCCAGAACAACGTCAGCTCCAATTATCATGGGTTCAACCTCAGCGTGCGCAAGCGCTTCTCGCACGGATACCTGTTCCATGTGGCCTATACGTTCGGCAAGGCCATCGACACGGTCTCCGATCCCGGCTTGGGCGATTGGCTCAATATCAGTAACCCGCTCTACATCAGTCAGCAGGATGCGGCCAACGCGCGTCTGGACCGCGGGCCTTCTGACTTCGATGTGCGCCAGCGGTTGACGGTGAGTGCGGTATGGGAATTGCCCTTCTTCCGCGATCGCTCAGGATGGCTCGCTCACCTGTTTGGCGGCTGGCAGCTCAACGGCATCGCCACGCTCCAGTCCGGACGACCGTTCTCGGTGTTTTGCTCTTCGGCCCTGTTTTGTGATTTCAATGCCGACGGGACGGCGGGGGATCGCCCCAATACGCCGGCGTTTGGGAATACGCTGAGGAACCTTTCGCGGTCCGATTACATCAACGGATTGTTCGAGCGATCGGACTTCCCCACGCCGGACCGCGGGGAGAACGGGGATCTGGGGCGCAATACCTTCCGGGGACCGGGATATGCGACTGTGGATCTCTCGTTGTTCAAGAACTTCCCGCTCCCCTGGTTGGGAGAATCCGGGCGATTGCAATTCCGGATCGAGGCGTTCAATCTGTTCAATCGCGTCAACTTGTTCCTTCCCATCAACGATCTGGCGGCCAGTCAATTGCTGTTTGGACGGTCCACGGCGACGTTCGATGCCCGGGAGATCCAAGGCGCATTGAAGATCTACTGGTGACGTGCCAGTTATCACCCGGGCGAGGCGCGACACGCTCGGGCGGGGAGGAAGAGCGCAGAGAGGGAGCATCGACATGAGCCAGCGCACCATCACCATTGTGCTCGCCCTTCTGGGGCTGTGGATGGCCTCTCCGGCCGTGCCCGTTCAATTGGACTTTCGCCGTTCGTTGCCCGTCTATGACGGAACGGTGACCCTCCCCGGTCTCCAGCGGCCGGTGATCGTCGAGCGGGATGCCTTCGCCGTCCCTCACATCCGGGCGGAGAATCTCCACGATCTGTTTCTGGCTCAAGGGTACATCACGGCTCAGGATCGGCTCTGGCAACTCGATCTCCAACGGCGCATAGCCAGTGGACGATTGGCCGAGATTTTCGGCTCCGTCTCGCTCCCCTCAGATCGGTTCTATCGACAACTGGGACTGCGTCGCAATTTGAGAAAGCGCCTCGCCGCGCTCTCTGAACCGACGCGGGCGTTGCTCCAGGCTTACGCCGATGGCGTGAATGCCTTCATTCGGGAGCATCGTACGCGGATGCCGCCAGAGTTCGCCGTGTTGAACTACGTGCCCGAATTCTGGTCGATCGAAGATAGCCTGCTTCTGCTCCAACTCGGCGCTTGGTCGCTCTCGACGAGCTATCCCATTGATCTGTTGCGTCAACAAGCCGCTGCGCGGTTGAGCGCCGAACGGGTGGCCGAGCTGTTCCCGACCGCCACGTCACAGGATGTGATCTCATTTATCACACCTCCCGGATGGAGATCGAAGCGGCGACGCTCGTCATCGACGAACCGGGATGCATCGTCGGTCGCGCCATGGGGGATGTTCCCTCCTCTCCCCTCGCTGTCTCGGCCTCCTTCAGCGGCGACTCGCGTCGCGGGAATGACAGCGGAGGATGGTGTCCCTTGGTTCGCAGGGCTGAATGGGCATGCCGGTTGGTGGGGATTGAGCAATAATTGGGTCGTCGCCGGACGACGAACGGCCAGCGGCGAGGCGCTCCTCTCCAATGATACTCATCTGCTGGTCACCATACCGGCGCTGATGACCATCGTTCATCTGAGCGCTCCGGAACTGGAGGTGGAGGGTATCGCTCTGCCGGGCGTGCCGGGCATCATCGCCGGACGGAATGCGCACATCGCCTGGGGCGTGACCAACTTGCCGGCGGACGTGCAAGATCTGTTTCAGGTCCGCTTCAAGTCGTTCACCTCGCACGAGTACATGCTGGATGGAGAGTGGGTGCCGGCGGAGGTGGTGGAGGAGACGATTCGCATTCGATCGGGGTCGCGGTTCACGACGGAACCGCTCACCGTCCTCATCACGCGCTTCGGACCGGTGCTGGAGCGGCGCGGGGCGACCGGTCTGGCCATCGCCTGGAGCATGTTCGATGTCCTGGCCGAAGAGTGGGAGAGTTTCTTCGCGCTGAATCGGGCCACCAACTGGGATGAGTTCGTGGCCGCCTTGGCTGCATATCCCGGTCCCTGTCAAGTCGTCCTCTACGCCGATGATGAGGGGCATATCGGGTTGCAGGCCGCCGGTCGCATCCCGGTGCGCGGAGTGGGCGATGGCACGGTGCCCATCGTGGCCGAATCTCAACGCGTGGCCTGGCAGGGGTGGATTCCCTTCGAGGCTCTGCCTCGACGCTTCGATCCCCCCACCGGATGGTTGGTCGCCGCCAATCAGCGCCTGGTGGACGAGGCCTATCCCTATCTCATCACCAAGAACTGGGGAGCCCCGTTTCGCGCTCGGCGCATCGCCACGTTGCTCCAGCAATCATCCAAACTGACCCTCGATGATATGCGGCGCATTCAAGCCGATGTCTGGTCCTGGCCCGATCACCTCCTCGCCGAGCAGATCGTCGCGGCTGCCGGGCGGCTCGGCGGATTGAGCGATGAGGAAGCCGAGCTGCTCTCTCAATTGAGAGCATGGGATGGAACGATCGCCGCCGATTCCTACTGGCCGACCATCATGGATCTCGTGCGACGAGAACTCTGGACGCGGTTGCTCGCCGGGCGGCTCGGCCAGGCGTGGACGTCCAATTATATGACCACGGCCTTTGATGCCGCAGAGATGTTCCTGGTGAACGTCCTCCAACAGAGGCCGCGTCACTGGTTGCCGGATGACGTTACCTCCTACGATGGCCTGCTGCTCGCGGCCTGGCGGCAGGCCATCGCTCAAGCGCGCGCCCGCTTCGGTCAACTGGATCGCGCCCTGTGGGGAGACTATGCCGCTCTCTTCTTCCATCACGCCTTCGGCCCCACGTCGGCATTCAGTCGGTTATTCGACCGCGGGCCAATCCGTCTCTCCGGGAATGGGCTGACGGTGAATTTTCATCACCAGTCATTGGCCGTGGGCATGCGCTTGCTCGTCGATTTCTCGCAGGCATCGTTCACCTGGGCCTGCATCCCCACAGGAATCTCCGGGCATCCGTTGAGCCCGCATTATGATGATCAGATCGAGCGATGGAAGGATGTCCATCCCCTCCAACTCCCGTTCGCGGCGGTCCCACCGTCGAGTGACATCATCCATCGCCTCGTGTTGCAACCTGACGAGGCGGCTTCGCGCCGTTGGTCGACGCTGGGGGCGAAGCCGAACGGGCACGCCGTCACGCTCGACCATAAATTTCGGTCATCTCCCGAAGCATCCGGATGACCGGTGGGGTGAGCTGCTGGCGCCGGAGACGCCAGCGCCAGTTCCCTTCGGTGGTCGCCGGTCGATTCATGCGCGCCTCCACGCCCAAACCGAGCACATCCTGCATGGGAACGATCACCAGATTGGCCACCGACATCATGGCCAATCGAATGAATGCCCAGTGAACGTCTTCGGCGGAGACCTCTCGTCCCAGATAACGAAACAGGCGCCGTCGGTCTTCGGGCGCAGCCTCGGTTTCGAACCAGCCCCTCACCGTATTGTTATCGTGCGTGCCGGTGTAGACCACGCAGTGTTGTACATAATTGTGCGGGAGATACGGATGCTCGGGTCGCTCTTCGCCGAAAGCGAACAGGAGCAATCGCATGCCCGGCAGATCGAATCGATGCATGAGTTCGCGCACATCGGGGGTGATGAAACCCAAATCTTCAGCGATGATGGGCAGGTGAGGGAATCGCCTGAGGAGAGCAGTGAAGAAATCGTCACCGGGACCCTCCACCCAGCGACCGTTCAACGCCGTGGACGCATCGGCGGGAACTTCCCAATAGGCGGCGAACCCCCGAAAGTGATCGATCCGCACGACGTCGAACAGCTTCAGCGCATGCGCCATCCTCTCCACCCACCATCGATATCCCGTCTCTTTCAACACGTCCCAGCGATAAATGGGGTTGCCCCAGAGTTGTCCCGTGGCGCTGAAGTAATCGGGAGGAACGCCCGAGACGACCAGCGGGTTCTTCTCCTCGTCCAGCTTGAAGATCTCCGGGTGCGCCCAGACGTCGGCGCTGTCGTAGTTCACATAGAACGGCACATCACCGATCATTTGAATGCCCCGCTCGCGCCCGCGGGCGGTGAGTTCCTGCCACTGCTGGAAGAAGAGATATTGCAGGAACATCTCTCGTTCGATCGATTCGGCGAGTTCGTGACGGGCGGCGCGCAGGGCCTCCGGTCGCCGATCGCGGAGTTCTCTCGGCCACTCGCTCCACGGCGATCCGGCGAACCGCGCCCGGAGAGCCATGAACAGGGCATAGTCATCGAGCCAGTGAGCATTCTCTGCGCGGAACTGTTCGTAGTCGTACGCGCGCCCGAGCCGATTCCTTTTGAACCGCTCATAAGCGCGATGAAACAAGCGTTCTTTCCAGGCGATGACCTCATCATAGCGAACGCGCTCCTCGGAGACGGCGGGTGGGAGGTCGAGATCGGTTTGGGCCAACCATCCATCGCGGACCATTCGCTCCGGGCTGATGAGCAGCCAGTTGCCGGCGAATGCCGAAAGGCTGTTATATGGCGAATTTCCCATGGCCGGATTGGTGGGATTCAAAGGGAGGACTTGCCAAAAGCTTTGCTTGGCTTGAGCCAGGAACTCCACGAACCAATAGGCGTCCGGTCCCAGATCCCCGATCCCGTAGTCGGAGGGGAGGGAGGTGATGTGAAGAAGAATGCCGCTCGCTCGTCGTCGCATGATGTGTCCTCGTCGGCGCGTCGTGGGGTGATGGCGCCCTGGCCACCCACGATGCTCTCATTTCGATGCGCCGCCTTCAGGTCATATCTGGCGTCACCTTCACGCCCAGCAAATCGCCCAACCGGATGAACGCGTCGATCCACTGCCTGGCCCGCTCGTCTCCGTGCTCAGCCTGTCGGCGTCTGTCCTCATAGACCGCCTTGCCGACGGCGAAATAGATATTCTGTGCTTTCCACAGATTGAGGTCCAGCGCGAGGACATCGAATATGTCCAGGCTCGTTCCGATCTGCTCGAGCATGGCCACGTCGTCGGGACAGCGCGCCAATGCCTGCATCCAACCCTCGATGCGCCGGGTGGCGGCGAAGCTCAGCGTGGGTTCATCCAGCGAGACGGACCACTTCTTGATCTTGGCGGCGAGTTCTTCGAGGCGATCGAGTTCGCCGGTCTCTTCAGCCAACCAGCGACGCAGTTGGGCGTTCAATACGAGTTCGACGATGGCCGCCAGCTCCCTGGGCAATGGGATCTGGAGCTGATGTAAGAACTGCATGATCGAAGAGTGGTCCTCGTAAAGGCGCTGGAAGGCGGCTTCCAGTTCGTCCAGTGTGGATTGGAGGATTTGAGCGAGGATTTTTCTCTGTTCATCCTTGAACAGGTGCCAGAACGAGTAGTTATTGCTCCCGAAATGCTTATCCATGAGACGAATGACTTCGGGGATATCGCTCTTGAGGAACGCCGCTTTGATCTCCTCGCGCATAGTGGAGAACGCCGCGTCTTCGGTGAACGGGCGAACGCCGCCATTGAGATTATGATCTCCCAGATGCACGGTGGCGAAGCTGAACACCCCTTCCTCCCAGGTGATCTCCGAGCGGACGTGAGCTTTCCCGATGGCCAGCGTCTGTTTGCCGATATTCATCCGGTCGGATAACGCGCTCTCGGTCGTGTAGCAGTAAAGACGAACCGTTTCCGGATAATCCTCGAACAGCGAGGAGACGGCATAATGGGCTGCCACGCGCAGGAGATCGAGCTGCGTCGGTTTGACCAGCTTTTCGTAAACGCGAGCGCCATTGCCGTACTCGGCCACATTGCTCGGTGCTCGCTCGAGCATGTGGATGTAATGAGGTTCGAGCGCGACGCGGTCGATCTCTTCGGCCAGTTGCATGGCGCGGGAGGCATACTGCATGACCTGAATAGTTTCGATGCCCGAGATCTCGTCGAAGAACCAACCGCAACTCGTGTACATGAGCAGAGCGTGGCGCTGCATTTCCAGGAGCTTCAGGATGGTGACCTTCTCCTCTGGCGAGAGTCCAGGTTTCATGTGCTCGTGGAGGAAGGCCTCCACGCGCTCTCTCCGACGATCGAGGATGACATCGATATAGGCGTCGCGGACGCGCCACGGATCGGGTGTGAATGGAGCCATCGCGCGTTCGTACAGGGCGGCCAATTCGTCTCGCAACCAATCCATCGCCGCTCGGAGCGGCGCGCGCCAACGTTGCGTCCACTCGGGATGGCCCGAGCGACATCCGCAATCGCTGCGCCAGCGTTCCACACCATGAGCACAGCTCCAGGAGGTGTTTTCGAAAATTTCTACCTGATGCGTCGGTGGATGCCTCTCCAGATATTGTCCATAATTGGTGATCGTGGCCCACCCATGTGATTCGATGGTGTGAAGGCAATAAGCCAGAGCCATATCGCCGAAGCGATGATGATGACCGTAGGTCTCGCCGTCGGTGGCAATGTGAACCAGTTCGGCACCATCCGGCGACGGAGAGAACGCCGCCAGCAGGCGGTGGGCGAATTGTTCGCCATTGTTGAGCAATCCGCCGAATGCCACATCCCGCGAGATGGGCCCATCGTAAAAGAACAGCGCTATCGTTCTCCCTGAAGGAAGCCGACAGAGGTAGGGGTGTCGGGGGTCGATTCTCCCGCCACTCGTATCTCTCCAGCGACGACCGCCGATCTTTCGCACTCGCCGCGCCTGGTGCGGAGCCAGGATGGTGAATGTGATGCCCGCGTCGGCCAGCATCTCCAGCGTCTCCAGATCCACAGCCGTTTCCGGCAACCACAGGCCTTCGGGCGCTCGGTGAAATCGATGCTGAAAATCCCTGATGCCCCAGACGATCTGCGTCCACTTGTCCCGGCGGTTGGCCAGCGGCATGATCATGTGATTATAGATGTGCGCCAGGGCCGAGCCATGCCCGCCATATCGCTGACGCGTCTCCTGGTCGGCAGCGATGATGGCGTGGTAGACGTCCGGAGCGTGTCGCTCCATCCAGGAGAGAAGGGTCGGGCCGACATCGTAACTCATTCTGACATAGTTATTGACGATATCGATGATCCTCTGTTCGGCGTCCAGAATGCGCGATGCGGCATTGGGCGCATAGCATTCGGCGGTGATGCGCTCATTCCAATCGTGATAGGGGTAGGCCGAATCCTGCACTTCCACTTCTTCCAGCCAAGGATTTTCTCTCGGCGGCTGATAGAAATGACCGTGGATGCAGATGAATCGCTTCATCGGATCGGAGACGGCGAATCGTCAATCGGTGATCGAGCGGCCCATAGCCGGTGGGCGCTCGATGCTCCCATGTGAATGGCGTCGAAACGCTGGTCGGAGAGTCGTCCGGTCATGACGAAGCCCTCTCCCGTTTGAAAAAGAGCACGCCCAGTGGCGGGAGCGTGAGCGAGAGAGAATAGGGAAAGCGATCGTAAAAAGGGATGGGATCGGCATGGACGCCGCCGGCATTCCCCTGTCCGCTCCCTCCATATTCCCGGGCGTCGCTGTTGAGCATCTCTTTCCAGAAACCGCCCGTCGGCACGCCGATGCGGTATTCATATCGGGGCACCGGCGTGAAGTTGCACACCACCAGAATGAGATCCTCGGTGGAGCGCCCTCTGCGGATGAAGCTGATGATGCTCTTCTCCCAATCATGAAAATCGATCCATTGGAATCCCTCCGGCTCGAAGTCGCGTTCGTAGAGGGCCGGTTCGCTTCGATAGAATCGGTTGAGATCTCGCACCCATTGGTGCAAACCGCGGTGAGGAGCGAATTGAACGAGATGCCAGTCCAGACTGGTGTCATGATTCCACTCGCGCCATTGACCGAACTCCCCGCCCATGAACAGCAATTTCTTCCCCGGATGCCCATACATGTAACCGAACAACAGACGGAGATTGGCGAATTTCTGCCAGCGGTCGCCGGGCATCTTGCCGATGAGAGATCCCTTGCCATGGACGACTTCGTCGTGCGAGAGGGGGAGAAGAAAGTTCTCCGAGAACGCGTACCAGAGACTGAATGTCAATTGATTGTGATGGAACTTGCGATAGATGGGATCACGAGAGAAGTAGTCTAACGTATCATGCATCCATCCCATGTTCCATTTCAAACCGAAGCCCAGTCCCCCCACGTAGAGAGGACGAGAGACCAGCGGCCAGGCCGTCGATTCCTCGGCGATGGTCTGAACGTCCGGATATTCCCGATACACGGTCTCGTTGAAGTGACGAATGAAGGCGATGGCGTCCAGATTCTCTCTTCCGCCGTATGGATTGGGAATCCATTGGCCTTCCTTGCGGGAATAATCCAGATAGAGCATGGAGGCCACCGCATCGACGCGGAGACCATCGGCGTGGTAGCGGTCCAACCAGAAGAGCGCGCTGCTCACCAGGAAGGCGCGCACTTCATGGCGACCGTAGTCGAAGATATAACTTCCCCAATCGGGATGAAATCCCCTGCGGGGATCAGCGTATTCGTAAAGATGCGTGCCGTCGAAATAGACCAGTCCGTGCTCATCTGACGGGAAGTGCGAGGGCACCCAATCCAGAATGACGCCGAGACCTCGCTGATGGAGATAATCGATGAGATACATGAAATCTTGTGGCGTTCCATATCGCCTGGTGGGCGCAAAATAGCCGAGCGTTTGATACCCCCAGGAACCGTAAAAGGGATGTTCCATGACGGGCAGTAATTCCACATGAGTGAACCCCATGTGATGAGCGTATTCGGCCAGATGGGCGGCGAGTTCTCGGTAGGTGAGGAATCGATCGTTCTCTTCGGGCACGCGCCGCCACGAGCCCAGGTGCACCTCATAGATGGCCAGCGGCGCCTCCAACCGATTATGCGTTTTCCGCGTCGCCATCCACTGAGCATCTTTCCATTCATAATCGAGATCCCACACCACCGATGCCGTCCCCGGCGGGGCTTCCCAGCAAAAGGCGAACGGGTCACCCTTATTCACTCGATACTGGTGATGACGCGAGACGATGTGATACTTGTACAACGTTCCTTGCTTCACCTGGGGAATGAATCCCTCCCAGATGCCCGAGTCGTCGGCCCGCGCTCTGAGCGGGTGGGATTCCGGATGCCATCTATTGAACGTGCCGATGACGGAGACGCGCGCCGCATTGGGCGCCCACACGGCGAAATAGGTGCCGTTCATCCCGTCGACGGTCATCGGATGAGCGCCGAGCTTCTCATACAGGCGATAATGACGACCGTCCTTGAAGAGCTGGATATCGTCTTCGGTCAGCCGGCTCACCTCGTGGATGACGTGATTGATGGTTTTGGGCATCCTCGACCTCCTGAACGCCGAGTCACAACGGTTCATCCTGACGTGTGATCCATCGACCTGATCGCTTCCAGGGAATTCCAGGCCGTAGAGCCACGCGGGCCTCATCGGCACGGTGCGCCACCAGGGACCGGGCGGAAGAGATGGGCGCTTGACGGCTCAATGATGAGATGGTGCGCTGCACCATTGATTCTGGCCTCATCGATGCTCGCCACCGGCGATAGGATAGGTTAATTCTGAGGATGGTCCCAGGTCAATGGGGCGAGCGAGTGCGATTCGTCGCCCGGGGGGTAGGGCCTCTCGACCGACGATGCCCGGGGTTCGGCGTCGGGCACTGGAGCCTGTCAAGCCCCGTCGCGTGTCGGCGGGGAGGCGTCATGTGATCAGCTCGTTTCGAGAGGCACATTACTTCCTGTAGTGAGGCCCCGCGGCTCGCTCACTGGCCGAGAGGCGGAGATGACGGCGAGCCTCGCCTCACTCGGTCCATAGCCGTTCGTCGTCCTCAGTGATTGTTATTGTGACCGAACGGTTTTAATCTTATTCTCAGGAGGTTCTCATTTTTGTATGCTATAAATGCCCCACGTGAGAGGGTGAGTGATATGCGCATTCTGGTGATTGAGGATGAGCATAAGGTCGCTCGCTTCATTAAAAAGGGACTGGAAGCAGAATGCTACGCCGTCGATATCGCCACCGATGGCCAACGCGGTCTGGAGTTGGCGCTGGCCTATGATTATGACCTCCTCATCTTAGACGTGATGCTTCCGGGGGTGAGTGGGAGCGACATCCTGACCACCGTCCGACAGGAAAAGCCGCACCTGCCCATTCTCATTCTCACGGCTCGCGATGCGCTCCAGGAGAAAATTATGCACTTCGAGCGAGGATGCGACGATTATCTCACCAAGCCGTTCGCCTTTGCCGAGTTGGTCATGCGGGTGAAGGCGCTCCTTCGACGGGGAGCCGTCGATCGGAGGGATCAACTGCGCGTTGCCGATCTGGTCCTTGACCGTACCGGTCGGCAGGTGACGCGCGCGGGCAAACCGATCGAGTTGACGGTGAAGGAATTCGCACTGCTGGAATATCTGATGGCGCACGCCGGCCAAGTGTGCTCGCGGGCCATGATCATCGAACATGTCTGGGATCGGAGCTTCACCGGATTCACTAACATTGTGGACGTCTATATTCGCTATTTGCGGAATAAAATTGATCGGCCGTTTGCGTCCAAATTGATTCATACAGTGCGCGGTGTCGGATATGTTTTGCGCGAGGAGAGCGGGCCATGAATGTACATTCGATTCGGTTCCGGCTCACCGTGTGGTATGCGGCCCTGCTGGCTCTCATGCTCATCATCTTCGGTGGAGGAGTCTATGTCGGTCTGGCGCGATATCTGAAGGCGAAAGCATCCGACCAGCTCGCCTTCCAGGCGAGGCAAATTGCCGAGACGTGGCTTCAGCGCATGAATGAGACGGGCGAAGAATACGTCGTCGATGAAATCGACGAACATCTCTCGCCACGAGCCACGCACCGCTTCATTCGACTCACGCGCGCCGATGGGTCGGTGCTCTACCAATCCGATCCCCCGCGCGATGGACGCTTCGATCCAGCGAACGTTCCTCCAGCACGCCCCCCTTACCGAGAGGGGATACGTGAGCAGCATTGGCCTGGCGACGTGGACCTGCTCATTTATGCGCTCCCCGCCTCTGTTCCTGGAGCGGGAACATTCCTCATCGAAGTGGGCGCTCCCTATAATCAGATTGAGCGCACGCTCCAGGGTCTCGCTTTCACCTTCGCCGTCATCCTGCCACTGGCGATGATTCTGGCCATCGGCAGTGGCTATCTGCTGATGAAGCGGGCGCTGCGACCGATCGATGACATCACGAGCGCTGCCGAGAGCATCACCTCGCGAAATCTGAGCGAGCGATTGCCCGTTCCCGGCACGGGCGACGAGGTCGAACGGCTCTCTCGGACGTTGAATCGAATGATCGAGCGATTGGAGAGGTCATTTCGCCAGATCGCGCAATTCACCGCCGATGCGTCGCACGAACTGCGGACGCCGCTCACTATTCTACGTGGGGAACTGGAGGTGACCCTGCGACAGAATGCATTGGCGCCGGCGACCCGTGAAATCCTCGAGAGCATGTTAGAGGAGACCGATCGACTCTCGGAGACGGTGGAGAAACTCATGATCCTCTCCCGGCTCGACTCGGGCCAATTGAAACTCGAGTGGCAGTGGTTCGATTTGGCCGAACTCTGCCGGGACACCGTGGAGCAAATGCGCTTGCTGGCCGAGGACAAAGAGATCGAGCTGGACTGTTTCGCGCCTCCGCGCCTGGAGGTGAAGGCTGATCCGTCGCGCCTTCGTCAAATCCTGATCAATCTCATCGATAACGCCATCAAGTGTACTCCCTCCGGAGGCAGCGTGCGCGTCAGGCTGACACAACAGGCCGACCGTGCGTTCATTGAGGTGACCGATACGGGTCAGGGAATTCCGGCCGATGCCGTACCCCATATCTTCGATCGGTTCTATCGCGTTGATGAGGCCCGCTCACGAGAGTCGGGAGGTAGTGGCCTGGGATTGGCCATCACCAAGATGCTGTGCGAATTGCATGGAGGACGCATCGACGTGGAGAGCCGGCTGGGCGAAGGAACGCGCTTTCGTGTCACCATCCCTATTGGAGGAATCCATCAAGGAGGATGAACATGCGCCAACTCGCGATCAGCCTTCTCCTGATATGTATCGGTCTTCCGCACAGCCCGGTTAGGGCTCAAGGGCATTCCTCACCCCATCCGTCGAAGCTGAGAGAGCGCCTGGAGCGACTGGAAGCCGATCTCGATGAGGCGCTGACATTGCTCGAACGGGCGCGTCAGCGCGTCAGTGCGCTCGCCGCCGAGATCGCCGCATTGAAGGCCGAGTTGTCGCCGAACCGAGCCGAGCCTTCGGCACCCGCCCGGGCCGAGACGGTTCGACCATCCTCGCTCCCGCCATCCGTTGCTTGGCCGTCGGAACGACGCCCGGCGCTTTCGGCATTCGCTCGGAGGATTTTGGACCCGAGACTGGGAGAAGATGAGCGTCAGCATGAACTGAGTCTGCGACCGGAGATCTTCATTCAGGCGCGGTTTTCCACCTGGCCGGAGACGGGCGCGACCATCGACGACATCGCGTCCAATTTCCGCGTCTCGCGCATCGAGACGCGCTGGTCCGGGCGCATCACCGACCGGCTCGGTCTCGGTCTGGAACTCCAGTATCATCCAGCCCCCGATGGAGCGCCCGAAGAGCTGGTCAACGACGCGTTCATCGAGTATTACCTCAACGAGCACGTCACGTTCCGCGTCGGGCAGTTCGTCAAACCATTCGGCTTCGACATCCAGCAATCTAGCGCTGTGCGCGAATCGCCCGAACGGGCTATCTTCGCCGGGTACTTCTTTCCCGGCCAGCGGGATCGGGGCGCGCTCCTGTTCGGCGATCTCGATTTCCTGGGTGTGTCTGCCCTTCGGCGCGTGCAATATTTCTTCGGCGTGCTCAACGGGAACCGCTTCTTCACCGATTCCAATCGCCAGTTGAATTATCTCGTTCGTCTGCGCAAGCGCTTCTCCTCGATGAACCTGGCGGCGGGCATATCCGCTCAATGGGGACATCAACTCCTGCCGCCGGGCATGGCCGGGAATAATAACGAGAATGTGTTCGGTGTGGATTTCCAATACGTCTCTGGTCGGTTCGGACTCCGAGGGGAGTTCGTCGCGGGCAACATGCCCTCGACGCTCCTCGGGCTCGAACCGGAGTTCGCCCCGGCATTCCACCCGGGCAGGCATTCTTCGGGTGGAGCGCTGTTTGCTACCTATCAGCTCACCGCCAAGGATAACATTTACGCTCGCTATGATCAGTTCAACGGTGATCCGGTGACGGGACGAAACGTGCGCGCATTCAATATCGGGTATTTTCGAACGCTCGGCGAGTCGGCGCGCATCGGCGTGGATTATCAATTCAAAAACCGGTTGTCGTTCAACGACGACGCCGTCAACACCAGGTTGCATGTGACGTGGAACATCACGTTTTAATCTCGTCTGCGTGCTTGTCGTTATGGTCAATCGTGGAGCAGGAAAACCACCGGATCGTCGCGCGCGCCACCGAGCGTGCTGTCCAAAGCATCGTTCATGGGCTCGCGCGCGCCACGACGGATGAAAAGCGAGATAGCACAAGCCGTCAGCTTGTGCTCCATGTTTTCGAAGGAGGGATACCTTATGAGAGAAGAGAGAACGCCTCGCCATGATATATGGATGGTTGTCTGTTTACTTCTCTTCGCTCTCGGCTCCTTCGCCTGCCAGCGCCCCGAGCGTCAATCGAGCACCGATATCGGTAAAAAGGCTCGGGCGACGGTCGCGGAGCAGCAGCGCGAGGAAGCTGGAGCGGAAGACGAGAATGAACGACGGGAAGAAACCGAGTCGGAGGAGAAAGCGATGACGTTCAACTTCGACCGAGAGGGGCCCGGCGCTTTGCCGCCCGGATGGTCTGGTCATCGAACCGGTCAGGGGCCGCTTCCCGAGTGGAAAGTCCTTGCCGATCCGACGGCACCGAGTCCACCTCATGTCCTCGCTCAAGTATCCACGAAGGGCGCCGGATACTACTTCGCTCTGGCCGTCGCCGATCACACGCATTACAAGGATGTGGAGATCGAAGTCAAATTCAAAGCAGTTGAAGGACGAGAAGATCGAGGGGGTGGCCCCGTTTGGCGCTACCGCGATGCAAACAATTACTACATCGCTCGAGCGAATCCACTGGAGAATAATTTCCGCGTCTACAAGGTCGTTGACGGTCGACGCCGAATGCTCCGGAGCGCCAGTCTACGAATCACCAGCGGTCAGTGGCACACCATCAAGGTGGAACACAAGGGAACGCATATCACCTGTTTCTATGACGGGAAGAAATACCTGGAAGTGGACGATGACACGTTCCAGACGGCCGGCAAGGTGGGATTGTGGACGAAAGCTGATGCCGTGACATACTTTGACGATTTCACCTGCCGTGACATACTTTGAGATCTCACCGTGGAAGAGAAATGAGTCGATCGCACCTCATGTCACGCATGATCCTGAGAGCCTCGGCAAACGAGTGGACGCGCGGTGGAGCGCTCGCCCGTCTAGCGCGCTGGCGCGGGCGGGTGCTCCATCGCGCGCTCTTCGGGCGCTCGCCGTGGACCGTGAAGGTCTCCCAGCAGGCCTTCCGCTGCCTGACGTCGATGGTCATCGTGGTGGTCCTCTTCATACTGTGGGAGGTGGGCGCCGTGGCATCTCGCACGAGGAAGAACGTGCCCAGCGACCCCAAGCGAGCCGAAGTGATTCGCGTCCATTCTCGCATCTCCGTGGACGGCGTGCTCGACGAGCCTGATTGGGCCGAAGTGGAGCCCATCGGCCCGCTGATTCAGAGGGAACCCCGGCCGGGCGCGGAGGCCACCGAGCCCACCGAAGTGAAACTTCTCTACGACCGGCAGAATCTCTACATCGGCGTGATGTGCTACGACTCGGAGCCACAGCAGATCATCGCCACCCAGATGGCGCGCGATGCCGACCTCTCGGCGGATGATCGTATCGAGATCATCATCGACACCTTCCACGATCGCCGCAATGCGTTTTATTTCGCCACTAATCCGGCCGGCGCCCTCGTCGATGCGCTCATCACCGAGAACGGTCAGTTCAACAGAGAATGGGACGCCATATGGAATGTGCGCACGCACAGATCCGATCGTGGCTGGAGCGCGGAATTTGCCATTCCCTTCAAGAGCCTGAGCTTCAAGCGCGGCCAGAGGGAATGGGGATTCAACATCTCTCGCACCATCAAGCGAAAGCTGGAGGAGGACCGTTGGGCAGCACCTCGACTGGACGTGCGCTTCTTTCAGGTCTCCGAAGCGGGTGAGATCTATGGCTTGACCGATATCGAGCAAGGACGGGGGTTGGATGTCCGTCCCTTCCTCTCCGGTAAAGGTCTTCACAGCGGAGATTCGGGACATACGGCAACGATGGGCAAAGGGGGGGTCGATATTTTCTATAACCTCACGCCCAACCTGAAGTTGACCACGACATTGAATACTGACTTCGCCGAAACAGAAGTGGATGCCCGACAGATCAATCTCACGCGCTTCCCCTTGTTCTTTCCCGAGAAGCGCGCTTTCTTCCTGGAGAATGCCGGCGTGTTCAACTTCTCTGATCTTTCCGCCTTTTTCCGCCGGCCCGATCTCATTCCTTTCTTCAGTCGGCGCATTGGGTTGTTGCGCGGTCAGGAAGTGCCCATCTCAGTGGGAACCAAGTTGACGGGGAAAGCCGGACGCTACGATATCGGGGCGCTGTGGGTGCGCACGCGGGCGACGGATGCCGTGACGGCCAAGAACTTCTTCGTCGCTCGCGTGAAACGAAATATCCTCACTCAATCGTATATCGGCGGCATCTTCACCGATGGCGATCCGGCCAACCCGACGTCGAGCCGCACATTTGGAGCCGACCTCCGTCTGGCCACTTCCAACTTCCTCGGGCGCGAGCGAAACTTCGAGGTCAACACTTACTGGCTCAAGACGAGCAACGAAGGCGTCAAGGGCCCGGACAACTCGTTCGGCTTCAGCGTCAGGTATCCCAATGACCTGTTGAGTTTGGGAATGAGTTGGCGACAGATCGAGCGGGACTTCAGGCCGGCGTTGGGATTCGTCCCGCGAACCGATGTGAGGAAGCTCAACCTCTCGGCCGTATTCAGCCCTCGACCCAAACACTTCCTCAATATCCGGCAGATGTTCCACGAGTTCTTCTTCACTCGATTCACCCGATTGGACAAAGGTCGCGTGGAGAGCTGGCGTCTGTTCACCGCTCCCATCAATTGGCGATTCAACTCCGGGGACCGCATCGAATTCAATTATATGCCCGTATTCGAGCGGTTGTTCGAGCCTTTCGAAATCTCCGACGGCGTCATTTTGCCGCCCGGGGATTACCGCTTCACTCGATGGCGGGCCGAATTCGGCACCGCCTCGAAGCGCCCCTGGAGAATCGAAGGGACCTGGTGGTTTGGCACCTACTGGTCGGGTCGCGCCGACCAGATTGAGACGTCATTCCAGTACAAACTGGCGCCCCATCTCCGGGTGACGCTGGATACCGAGCAGACCTTCGCCCGGCTCAAGGAAGGGCGTTTCGTGGCCCGCATCTTCAGCCTCCGTGCCGACTATTCGGTCTCGCCATTTTTGACCTTCTTCAATCTCGTGCAGTTCGACAACGAGTCGAGGAACCTCGGTTGGCAGAGTCGCATTCGATGGATCTTGCGGCCGGGTAATGAACTCTTCTTCGTGTTCAATCAAGGCTACCGTCAGGATGAGCGCGGCGGGTTGCATTTCCGACCGACCGATACCAAGCTGGCCGTCAAGTTTCAGTACACGTTTCGATTTTAGACGCTCTTGGATGTCTGGGACATGATGGGTGACGCGCCAGTATATCCATCAACGACGAACGCATAAGGAGATGGACGATGAACGATGACAATGCCAAGAGAGGAGCGATGGACGAGGGCATCATCCGGTCCAGGGAGTGGCGTCCGCTGTCCGCGGCTCTGTCGCTTTTGCTCGCCGCGATGTGCGCCACGCTGACCGCCTGCGCCGCTCGCGAGGGGACGGAGGAACCATCCCCCATCCAACAACGACAATCCGTCAAAGCTGTGGACTGGAAGGCCGTAGCCCGAGCCATGGGCGTCCCCGGGACGATGCAACCGGGCGGTGTCTTCAAATTCAGTCTGCCGCGACGCGATCTCCGGGTCACCGTTGGCGGCCTGCCGATCAAACCGGCGCTGGCGCTCGGCTCCTGGGTGGCTTTCAAGCAGATAGGCAACGAGACGATGGCGCTGGGCGACCTCGTGCTCACCCAGGACGAAGTCAGCCCGGTGATGATGAAGCTTCAGCAGGGCGGTATCGAGCAGACGGCGCTACACAATCACCTGCTCAACGAGTCCCCGCGCGTGATGTACATGCACATCCGTGGCCGTGGTGATCCAGTGAAGATGGCCCAGGCCATCCGCGCAGCACTGGCTTTGACCAAGACGCCGTTTCCCACGCCGGCCGGTCGTGCTCAGCCTCAGAAGTTGGGGATTGACACCAAGCAGCTCGACCACATCATTGGGCGCAGCGGTAAATGGAGCAGCGGCGTTTATAAGTTCGGCATCCCACGCGCCGAGAAGATCATGGTCGGCGGGATGGACGTGCCGCCTGCGATGGGCGTGGCGACGTCGCTCAACTTCCAACCCACGGGCGGAGGGAACGCCGCCATCACCGGCGACTTCGTGCTCAGAGCCAGTGAAGTCAATCCCGTGATTCGCGCGTTACAAGGGTATGGCATCGCCGTGACAGCATTGCATAGCCACATGCTCACCGAAGAGCCGCGCCTCTTCTTCATGCATTTCTGGGCCATCGGCGACGCCACCGAACTGGCCCGCGGGCTTCGCGCAGCCCTGGACAGGACGAACGCGGTCATGAGTCGGGCAAAATAACTCTACCCGGAGGAGAGTAGGGATGAAAAGAGCCCATATGAAGCGGGGGTGGGCCATCCTCACAATGATCACAGCTCTCGTGGGGTACCTCGGTTGCTATAGAACCGCTCAGCGCTCGGACACGGTCACGGTCTACGTCAGCGAGGATGAGGTGTTTTCCGAGCCCATACTCAAAGATTTCGAGCGGGAGACGGGCATAAAAGTTCAGGCAGTGTACGATACTGAGGAAGCCAAAAGTACGGGGGTGATGAATCGGCTCATCGCCGAACAGGACAACCCGCAGGCCGACGTCTATTGGGCCAACGAACCGATCCGAGCCGAGGTCCTGAAACAGAAAGGCATTTCCGCTCCCTACGTTTCTCCCAATGCTGCGGACATCCCCGCCGCGTTTAAGGACCCTGAAGGCTACTGGACGGGCTTTTCCGCCAGGGCCCGAGTGCTGATAGTCAACAACAAGGTGAACCCCAAACCTCATTCCATCCTGGCCTACACAGACCCTCGTTGGAGAGGGAGAGCGGTGATCGCGAATCCTCTTTTTGGAACCACGACGGTTGAGATCGCGGCCCTGTTCACCATCTGGGGTGAGGACCGGGCAATGGCATTCATGGCGGAGATGAAGAAAAACGGTGTCGCGATTTCGCCAAGCAACGGCGAGAGCGCCGACTTCGTGGCCTCCGGACAGTTCGATTTCAGCCTGGTGGACAGCGATGATGTGGTCAGTCGCCTCAGGCGGGGTGAGCCGGTTGAAATGATTTACCCGGATCAGGGCGAAAACGAGATCGGATGTTTGATCGTGCCCAACGCCGTGGTCCTCATCAAAGGCGCACCGCACCCGGATGCCGCCCGGAGGCTCATCGACACCTTGCTCTCCAAAGCCACGGAGCGGAAGCTGGCCTTCGCCGATTGCGCCCAGATTCCCCTGCATCCCGGCGTTGAAACCCCTCCGGACGTGATGCGCCTCGACAAGATGCATGTGATGAGCGTGAATTATGCCGACGTCGCCAGAAAAATGATGGAGATTCAGCCATATCTCAAAAGGTGGGCGGGGCTCTGAAAATCGAGTCACGTCCCTCAACGCGTGGCCTCATGACCAGCAACCTATGGCCAAGCGACTCGTGCTCACATCCGTCGCCATCCTCCTGGCTGTGGCCGGGCTCTTACCCATCCTGGCCATGCTCGTCAAGAGCGTGATGGTGGATGACCATTTCAGCTTGGCGTTCTACCAGGAACTGCTCGCCTCCGGGCGCGAGGTGACTCTGATGAGACACAGTATGGCTCTGTCGACACTGACCACCCTGTTTGCCACGGTCATCGGGCTGCCGCTGGGCATTCTTCTGGCAAAAACCGACTTGCCGTTGCGCCAGCTCTTTATCCTGCTGTTCACCATTCCCCTGCTGGTGCCGCCGTACATCACTGCTGTCTCCTGGTTCAACCTGCTGGGGCGCGACGGGCTGCTGGCGCGATACCTGGACCCGTCCCTGGCCAAGACGACGTCGGCCTGGCTTTTTGGCCTGCCGGGGTGCACGTTGGTTCTTTCCTCGACTTTCCTGCCGATCGTGATGCTGTTGACCATCGCCTCCTTGAAGACGGTCAACCCGCGTCTTGAAGAGGCGGGTCAACTGGTGGCCGGATGGTTCAGCGTGCTCAGGGGAATCACGATCCCTCTGATTCTTCCGGGCGTACTGCTAGCTGCCATGCTGGTGTTCCTTCTGACGTTTGGGGAGTTTGGTGTTCCCGCCTTCCTCGGATATGATGTCTTTCCGGTGGAGAGTTTCACGCAGTTTTCCGCCTTTTACAATTTTAGCGCGGCCACCGCCGCTGCGATTCCCTTGGCCGTCGTCGCGTTCCTGGTTCTTGCTGCCGAGCGGTTCTTCATGCGCGAAAAGACGGATCAGTTGCGACCGGCGCCTGATGGTGAACAACGGTCCTTCATCGGACTGGGACCGCTGCGCCGATGGGTGTTGGCTCTGGTGAGTCTCCTTTGCCTCATCATCGTGGTCGTGCCGGTGCTCGCCTTGCTCCTCCAGTCGGCCACCACGTCGGCCTATGTCGAAGCGTTGAACAGAGCTGGCCACAGCCTTCTTCGCAGCGTCGTGTATGCCCTCGTCGGAGCGACGCTGCTCACCTCGGTCGGGTTCCTCTCGGGCTATTTGATTCAGACCCGAACATTGCCCTTCTGGCGCAGCGTTGATGCGTTGACCATTTTTCTTTTTGCCTTGCCCAGCACGGTGACCGGAATCGGGTTGATCAGTCTGTGGAACAGGCCCTGGACAAACTTCATTTATACGACGCCGGCGATCATCATCCTGGGGTATCTGGCCAAGTACACGGCCCTGACCAGCCGCATCACCGTATCGACGCTGGCCCAGATTCCCTCTTCGATGGAGGAAGCCGCCCAGGTCGTCGGTGCGGGATGGGTTCGGCGGATGGGAGTGATCGTCGCGCCTCTGGCCAGACATGGGCTGGTCGCCGGGTGGTTGGTCGGCTACATCTTCTGCTTGCGAGATATGGGCATCACCATGATGGTGTATCCGCCGGGCCACGAGACCCTTCCTGTCCGCATTTTCACCCTCATGGCCAACGGGTCGCCTCAGCTCATTGCTGCGCTGTGTGTGATCATGATCGTGGCGACGCTCCTGCCCCTGAGCATGCTCTGGATGGTATTCAGAACGGCGATGAGGGGAGGTGCTCGATGAAGATGGTCACATTTCGCGAGGTCTCAAAATATTACAGCGGTCGAGCGGCAGTGCGCGACTTCTCTCTGGAGGTAGAGGAAGGCGAGCGCCTCGTCATTCTGGGTCCATCCGGATGTGGAAAATCCACCCTGCTGCGGCTGGTTGCGGGCTTCATTCCACCCGACTCAGGAAGCATCGCGATCCAGGGAGACATCGTTGCCGCAGATGGCCAGATCATGAAGTCACCGGAGAAGCGCGGCGTCGGCATGGTGTTCCAGGACCTGGCGTTGTGGCCACACCTCACGGTGAAAGGGAATCTGGCCTTCGGCTTGAAGGCCAGGGGCATTCCGAAAAAAGAGCGTGAGCAGCGCATCGGCGAGATTGTCCGCCTCGTGCAACTGGAAGAGTACATTCGAGCGAAGCCCGCGGAATTATCCGGCGGCCAGCAGCAGCGCGTGGCGCTGGCCCGGGCACTGGTCCTCCAACCAAGAGTGCTGTTGATGGATGAACCGCTTTCCAGCCTCGACCTGGAGCTCAGTGTCCGGCTTCGAGGGGAGGTTCTCAGGCTTCAGCGGCGTCTCGGCTTCACCCTTCTCTACGTCACGCACGATCGAGAGGAGGCTTTCGACATCGGCACTCGCGTCGTCATGATGAAGGGGGATGGGAGAATCGAGCGAATCGGATCAGTGGAGCAAGTGCGGGCGTACTTTCAGGCCAGGGCAACCGCATCTCACCTGATTCGTCAGAATCTCAACGACCGCAGCGCATAACATACCGCACAAGAGCCCGAAGCCCGGCGCAGAGAACTTGGGAGAGCACCGCCATCTTCGGGCCCACCGGTCGAGCCGTTGTCTCAGACCTGGCCCGAGCCGAGGAGCAAAAAGAGCGATGAGGAACATCTTTTGCGGCCACTGCTGGAGCATGAGTTCGCTCATGGGCGGATACTCGATCTTCGGGACGTCATTTCGTTGACCGCCTGGCGCCCGTGACATCGTTGGACCGCCGACCTCGGGCCTGACGCTAACTCGCCCAAGTCAAGCGGAGCCATCTTTCATCCTTCCTCTTCGTCTCGGCGGGCGCGCTTCGCTCAAGGGATCAAAGAGGTAACCAGCCATCGCGGCATTATGACCACCAGCATCGTTGAAGTGCTGTGCGGTTTGGCCGATGGATCAGTGGACCCTTTTTCCTATATGTGCCACGCGCATGCTGGGATTGAGCGGTGCGAAGATCGGCCGGCTCTTCGGCGATGCCGCCACGCTGGCCCGCAGGCTTCGTGCGGCTCTCGACATGACGACCGGCCATTCATCAGGATGATTTCAAGGTCCAACGTCCGCCGCGAGAGGAGCCGGAACTGTGATATTGACGTCGTGAGCAGTACTCGCTTATTATGAAAGCGAATGGAGCTTTCATCATCAATGCCCCAGCGGCTTCTTTGTGAAGCGACGTGGGCTGGTCGAGGGTAGAACTTTGAAGATCGACGTCATTCTCGATGCCCGGGCTTCAGCCGATGACATTGCTTCGCTCGGGCGGCTGGCCGAGCGCTATGGGCTTCGAGCGGTGTGGGTCTCGAGTCTGCTGGACGCCCGAGATCCGTTCACCAATTTTTCCCTGCTCGCTCGATCTTCTACGTCGATTCGCATGGGGCCAATTGCGGTGAATCCGTATGAGATGCATCCGGTACGGATCGCGACGGCGCTTCTGACGCTGAACGAGCTGAGCCAGGGGAGGGCTGCCATTGTCGTAGGCGGCGGAGGGGAGGCGCTCGATGCGCTATCCATCGAACCGGTCCGGCGCGTTCGAGCCGTCCGGGAATGCATTGAGATCATTCGACGCGCCGCCACCGGCGACGTCGTCGACTACCCGGGCGAGTTATATCGGGTGCGTGGCTATCATCTCTTGTGGATTCGAGCGCCCGCACCACTCATCTACGTCGCAGCCAACAGGCCGCAGATGCTGCGCATGGCTGCCCGGACGGCCGACGGAATCATGTTGAGCGATCTGCCACCTCCCCTCGTGGCCCGGGCGGTGAAGCTCCTCGATGACGCGCTCGCCGCACGGGGCCGCGCGCGGCGCGACTTCCGAATCAGCGATTTCATAGCCTGGCACGTATACGAGGATCGCCAGCGGGCTGTCCGAGAAGCGCGTCAGTGGTTGTGGCTGCGGGGACTCTTCCGTCGCTGGGTCCTGGAGACGTTCCTCGACGAGTCTGATTGCGATCTCGTGTTATCCCGGCGCGCGGCCTTTCAGAGAGCCTTCCTTGACAAAACCCCGGTCATCGAGGGTGTGCCCGAGAGGATTGTGGACGCTCTGGTCGATGCGCTCACGCTCACCGGCGATGTGGGCGAACTCGACCGGCAGATCGAGAAGTTGAAGCAGTTCGAGGCAGCCGGCCTCACCGAAATCGCCTTGCGCATCTATGCAAATCCGGCCGATGCCATCCGACTGATTGGCGAACAGGTTGTACCGGCAGTGGCATGAACTCATCAGAGAAGGATCCCTGGAAAAGCCATTGATTTGGCTGTCAGAGCGGTCGCTCGTCGGAAGCCGGCAGATAATCTGGAGAGTCCGGTTCAAACTCTGAAAGAACGATCTGACCGGTTTTTCCAAAATCCTCCTTGACCTTGTACCTCACTCCACAGTTTATACTCATTCCATGAATCCGAACCGGGAGTTGGTCATGATGAAAGATGCTGGATTACTCAGGGGTGACGTGGCCAGGCGGGCTGGCGTTCATCGCGAGACGATTCGCTATTACGAGCGCATTGGGCTGTTGCCACGGCCGGCGCGCTCTCGCTCTGGATATCGTCTCTACCCGCCAGAAGTAGTGGCCCACATCGAGTTCATCAAGCGGGCTCAAAGCCTCGGATTCTCGCTCGACGAGATTCGCCAGATCATCCAGCTCAGCCGCTCGGGGCGTTCACCGTGTGCGCGGGTGCGCCAGTTACTCGGAGCGAAATTAAAAGAGATCGATCGGCGCATTGCTGAACTCACCGAATTTCGCCAGGAACTGGCGGCTTTCCTGGAGGAGCTGGAATCCGTCCCCGATCAAGTTGATTCTTCGGCGCAAGTTTGTGCCCTGATCGAACGGAGTTCGATCAACATCACCATGAAACCCAAATCTTCAGGAAGGAGGGAATAACATGAGCGGGAAACGAACCATCGAAGTTTTCACGGCGGGATGCCCGCTGTGCACCGAGACCGTAGAGCTGGTGAAATCGGTCACCGCCGAGTGTGGCTGTGAAGTCATCGAGCGGCGATGTACCGATACCGTCTGCTGCGATCAGGCGAAACAGTACGGCATCACGGCGGTGCCGACCATCGTCGTCGATGGCGTGGTCGTCTTCCAGGGGAAACCCACCGAAGCTCAGGCCGCGACGATTTTGAAAATCGCTTGACGGAAACGACCGCGAGCTGCTGGGGTGCATCCCGGCAACTCGCGGTCGGAAGGCCAAATGGAAGGGGATGTTATGTGCAACCAAAAAAGCTCACGATGTCGGCGAGTGTGTAAACATAGCGAAAAAGCCTTGACTCTGGAGTGGATTCCAGAGTCTATGATTTTTCCGTAACAGTCGGAGGGATGGGACTATGAGATATCGTTTCCCAGTGGCGCTTCTGGCAGCCGGCTTTTTCTTCGGCCATGTCCCCGATGCATCGGCTCAAGGGCCGCCGATCAACACGGATACGGCATTCGTCAACGGCCTGCAGGGGGCGGCCGTCAGAAGCTTTGTGTTTTCCGTCAGCCGATCCGGACTTGTTCGAGATGGTGAGGATATTGTCGATCCCTCGAATCGAGAACTCTCGATCTTCGCTATTCCCATCATTGTGCCGTACGAAGTCGTGAAGAACAAACTCGACATCGTGGGCGGGGTTCCGGTGCTCTATAAGCGGATGGCGTTCACCGAAAACGGAAACCGTCACGAACTCACCAACTCGGGATTGGGCGACCTCTTCGTCCTGGCCAAGTATCTCTTTTTGCAAAGGGACCGGCCCGGCCAGACGACGCGGATGGCGGCGGTGGCGAGGATCAAATTCCCCACGGCTGAAGATGACAAAACCGATGCCCAGGGGAACCCCTTGCCGCGGCCGCTTCAATTGGGCACCGGCTCGGTCGATTATTCGGCGGGCATCATCTTCACTCACGTCGTCCGGCGAATCGGGTTCAACGCCGATCTCGTCTACACGTTCAACACCGAGGCTGATGGTTTCGCCTTCGGCGATACGTTGAAGTACGATGTGGCAGTAGGCTATCGGCTCGCGCCACGCGAATACATCACCTATCCGACCAGACAGTGGAATGCCTATCTGGAATTGAATGGACAGTTCAGCCGAAAGAACACATTGAATGGCGTGGCGCTGCCCGATTCCGGTGGAAACGTGACATTTCTTTCGCCGGGCATTCAATTCATTCCCTATAGCACGTTTCTGGTGGAGGCCTCGCTACGGATTCCGGTGATCCAAAACTTGAATGGGACGCAGTTGAAGTTCCAGCCCGCATTCACCGTCGGATTCCGCTGGCTGATCTTCTGAGGCCGAAGCGATGATCATTATCTTTCGCTCGGGAATCGCTCATGTGCAAAGGCACGCCACGAAGGATAGAAGAAGTCGCGCAAGCCGGCGGCTTGCGCCATATCCTGTTTTCGTAGGAGGGACGCATATGAACGCGATGAAAAAGTTAGCTGGCGCTTTCGCCCTGGTTATGGTGCTGGCTTCGGGAACCATGGCTCAAATTGATAAAGTGACCGTCAGGATCGACGGATTGGCTTGACCATTTTGCGCTCACGGGTTGCGGAAGGAACTGCAACGCATCCCGGGCGTCGGTGACGCCAAAATTTACATCGACGAGGGACGAGCCGAATTGAGCCTCATTCAAGGCCACTCCATCGATCTCGACGCGATTGAGGAAGCCATCAGAAAAGGTGGATACACGCCGCGCGATATCTGGATTGAGGCCGTGGGCCGAATCGAACGACGGGGTGGTCAACTGATGCTGGTGATTCCCGGACAGGGCATGACATTCCTGCTGGTCGAAAATGATCCCATGCGGAAGTTGAACCGTGCGCTGGCCGGACAGAATGATCGTCCGGTGACCATTGTGGGCAAGCTCCAAAAAGCAGTGTCGGATGGTCAGCCGCATCGGTTGATCATCGAACGATTCGAAATAAACTCAACAAGCCGTTGGAGAGTGCGCCGAAACCTGATGGGGATCTCCAACAGAGACACGGAGCGACCATGAAAGAGAAGATCGTGAGTGTTCTGGCGCTGTTCACGTCGGTGGGCACGCTATTTTGTTGCGCCTTGCCGGCCTTGTTGGTCACGCTCGGGTTGGGCACAGTTGTCATCTCGGCCGTATCTGCTTTTCCCTGGTTGATTCCGCTCGCGAAACACGAGGAATGGCTGTTTCTGGGGGCTGGCGCGCTGATCGGGCTGAATTTCTTTCTTGTCTACCGACCGCAGAAGCAGGTCGCCTGTAATGTGCAGGCTGGAGAACAAGGATGCCAAGTCGCGGGCCGGTGGAACAAACTGGTGTTATGGCTCTCGGTCGGGATTTACGTCATAGGCCCGTTCATGGCATACCTGGGGCTACCACTATGGAAGCTCCTCGAACGTGCGTGATGTTGTCCTTGGTTTGGGCATTATCAATTTCATGAGATGGAGGAAATATGAATAGCATGAAGAAAATCACCGTAGCTCTGCTGCTGGTCGTGACAGCAGCACCAGTGGTTTTGGCTCAGATCGACAAAGTCACGGTCAGAGTCGATGGGTTGAGTTGCCCGTTTTGCGCGTATGGGTTGCAGAAGCAACTGAAGCGCGTCCCGGGCGTTAAGGGCGTCAAAATTTACGTTGATCGGGGTCGAGCGGAGCTGACCGTGGCCGAAGGAGAGTCCGTCGATTTCAGCGCTATCGAGGATGCCATCAAGAAAGGGGGATATACGCCGCGCGACATCTGGATGGAGGCGACGGGTCGCATCGAGCAATGGAATGGTCAACCGGCGCTCGTCATTCCCGAAAATGATGTGAAATTTTTACTGGCCGAGAATGATCATTTGCGCAAGTTGAACGATGCCCTGAGCGGTCAGAAAGACCGTTCTGTGTTCATTGCCGGAAAGCTCGAGAAGCAGAATCCGAGGGGACATCACGGACATCCTTATACGCTCATCATCGAGCGCTTCGAGTTGGTGAACTGAAAAAGAGGAGAGCGAACGCAGAGCCTGAGTTCACCGCAAGGACGCAAAGGGCGCAATGGGGTGAATGAGGAATGTCAAATGAGGAACTCCAGTGACGTGAAAAGGGGATGGGCGACTTCACGGCGCCTTCCGATCGTTCTGGGAACTCTCGTTCTCATTGCAGGTATGACCTTCGGCGTGCTGGTTCGCTGGGGAACGAGATGGACGATTCCGCTGAGCCCGGCGAGTGGGGACAGGTATGAGTTGCTCGCTCAGTGGGGCGGTGTTGGTCTCCCATCGGGACCGTTCGAACGTCCCATCGGCATAGCCGTGACGCCGGGAGGAGATCTCTATGTGACTGATGCGCGGAGGCGCGTCATCCACCTGAGTGCGGCGGGCGACATCATCGGCGAGTGGGGGCGCGAGGGCGATGGGCCCGGGGAGTTCAGTAATCCCGTGGGCGTGGCCGTGGCTCCTGACGGCTCGGTGTTTGTCTCGGACTATGATCAGGATCGCATTCAAAAGTTCACATCAGATGGTCGATTTCTCCTCGCGTTCGGGAGTTCGGGTTCCCAGCCGGGTCAATTCGACGCTCCGGCGGGATTGGCGGTGGACGCCGCGGGATTCGTATACGTGGCCGATTTCTATAATCATCGCGTGCAGAAATTCCGGCCTGATGGGACGTTTCAGGGCATCGTCGGTCATCCGGGCCGCATCGGTGATGGCGCTCTTCATTATCCCACGGGCGTGCATGTCACGTCGGATGGACAACTGCTCGTTGCCGACGCTTACAACTATCAGCTTCAGTGGTTCGACCGAGAAGGCCGTCCCATCAGGCGAATCGGCTATCATCTCTTCTGGTTGTGGCCGCGGCCGGTGTCATCAAGGAGGGGATTCAACGTGCCAACCGGTGCGGCCGTCGGCCCGGGCGGCTTCGTCCACGTGGCCGATAGCGGGAATCACCGCCTGGTGATGCTCTCGGAGAAGGGAGAATACCTCGCCGACTGGACGATTCCGGATGCACATCCCAGCGTGTATTCTCCAGAGAAGGTGGCCGTGTCGCCCGATGGATCAACCGTCTATGCGACCGATCTGGCCGCCAATCGCATCCTGGTTCTGAACGTCATACGCCCGCACCGATCACCCGGAAGGAGGGGAAGGTGATGAATGAGAAGCGATCCAGCCTGATCGCCAGCCTGTTATCGGCGCCCTGGTGTTGAGTGGCTCCGGCGGTCCTTTCCCTGCTCGGGTTAGCAGGGGTCGGCACGGCACGCCTCATCGCCGCGAAATTGGCGCCCATTTTTCTCGTCCTGGCAGTGCTGTTACTCGGGCGCGCACATTATCTCATCTACGTGAAAAAGCATGGGACGCCAGTGAGCCGCTTCATCGTTTGGGCGGCCACTATAGCGACCGCCGGATTGTGGATTTGGAGGTTATAGTCTCCGGTTACAGCCATACCCTACGGATTGATCCTTGTCAATGGCTCGAGTTGCCCAGTCCGCCTGCGGCTGGGCTTTGTATGGCTCGACGGGAAGAGAGAAAGCGGGTCCTACGCTGGCATCAATCACCCATACCTTCACGTTCGCTTCTCCAACTCCTGGCGAGCCTCACGTGCCGACTTCGCGGCGCTCACCGCCAGGTCGGCAAGCTCCTGAGAGAGTTGCAAGGCTTCGAAATAGGCTTGCAGTCGCTCTAATCGCTCGTACTCTTCCGGAGGAAGAAGGGCTCCTGCCAGCTCACCGCGCCGAAAAATCAGGATCGTTGTCTGATCTTGCTCGGCCTCCCGGAGTTGTCGGGTGAGAGCTTTCTTTTTGGTGACCGGATCGAGATGCGATCAACGGGAGCATCGCTTTGACACTCGACCCATCTATGTGATAGCTTCGTTATTCTAATGCTCACGAGTCTCAGGAAAATCTGGTTGGCGCTCGCTCTGGTTGGCATGATCTTCCCCATTACCTTCGGATACGTTCAAGCCGAGCAGTGTCCGATGAGGCGGCAAGGGCAAATGTGCGCCGCGCGCGAGTGTGCCGGATGTTGCAGCCTGGCGCGTCGGCCCATCAATCATCTGGGCGCCCGCCTCTGCTGCGCCTTCCACTGCGATGAGCCGCCGTTGGATGCCGATGGTGGAACGGATATCGAAGCGTGTTTCACCACGACGAGCATCGAACTGCTTCCCCAGCCGGTCAGCATCATCGATCTTTTCCCCCAGGTGCTTCGATCTCTGCATGAGGCGGCTCGCTCATTTCGCTCCTATAAAGGATTGAAAAACTTCCTTCCCGATCAATCCGGCGTTTATCTCATCCACAGTTCATTTCTCATCTAATCGTTCGCCCCTCTTTCGCTCGTGAGGCTCGGCGAGCGGGAAGGTTTCTCTACAATCAAACTCCCCAGGTAACAGTCGCTCACACTGGAAGCGGACCGTGGCGAGTTATCAGGTCGGCAAGATCGAATTTCTATCGGTGCTCGATAGCCTGACGAAGTTGCTCAATGACGAGTTGAGTTACTGGGAGAACTTCGCCAGCTACCAGAAGGCACTCGCTGAGCTTGAACCGCTCGTGGGCGTCGAGTTGACCAAATGACGCTGATTCATTTTCGGCGTTGGGAGATTCACAGCGAGGAGGTTATCGGCTATGGATGAGAAGCAACCTGTAAATCCTGACAGTATGACCCCCGACTCCCGGCCCTCCGGATCGCACGAAGATCCGCTGAGCGTCTTGCGTGAAGCGCTGGAGGGATCAGAAACGAGTAGCCAGGCTGACGATGCCGCTACGGGAGGTGAGAGAGCGCATCTCCCGAAGGAAGCCAGAGCCCGGCCTGAAGTCGAGCATTTGCGCCGCTGGATACCGGCGATAGTGCTGATCAGTGCCCTGGTGGTCGGACTTGGCCTGGCGACTTATGCCTCCCGCCATCATCTTGCCGAGACCCGGCTGGGTCAATGGCTTGGATGGGAACAAGAGCATCAACACGAACTGGTGCCGGTCAAGGATGAACAGGGCAACATCAAATACTGGACCTGTACCATGCATCCCTCGGTGCGATCCAAAGATCCGGGCACGTGCCCCATATGAGGCATGGATCTGGTCCCCGTGCGGGAACAGGCGGCGGAAACCGCAGCGGCTGAATCAGAGGTGAGGCCCAGCCCTTCAGCCGCTCTCTTCACGGTCAGCCCCGAGCGCCAACAACTGATCGGCGTGCAATTCACCGAGGTCGCGTGTCGAGCCATGGAGAAAGTCATCCGCACCGTCGGGCGCGTGGATCTCGACGAAACGCGCATCGCCCACGTCAATACCAAGATCGAGGGCTGGATTGAGCGAGTCTTCGTCAATTACACCGGACAACATGTCGAGCGCGGCGAACCGCTGTTCACCATTTACAGTCCGGAACTGGTGGCTACGCAACGAGAGTATCTCTTGGCCCTCAAAGCGCAAGACATGCTCGGCAAAAATCCCTTCCCCAAGGTAGCTGCGGGAGCCGTCTCGCTGTTGGACGCGACCCGCGAGCGACTCCGGCTATGGGACATCACCGACGAGCAAATCCAGGAACTCGAGCGGACCGGCCGGGTGAAACGCGCGTTGACGATCTATTCGCCCGTTTCCGGTTACGTCATCGAGAGAAACGCTTTCCCTCAGATGCGCGTCACGCCGAATACGCGCCTCTACACCATCGCCGATTACAGTCGCGTCTGGGTGCATGCCGATATTTATGAGGACGAGATCGCCTTCGTCAAACTCGGCCAAAAGGCGGAGATGACCGTTCCTTCGTATCCTGGCGAGGTGTTCGAGGGCGTCGTCACTTACATCTGGCCTCACCTGGAGGAAGAGACCCGCACGCTGAAGATCCGCATGGAATTTGCCAACCCCGATCTCGCGTTGAAGCCGCAGATGTACGCTGACGTGAAGCTGCGTGTCCCCCTGGAGCGAAAGCTGGCCGTGCCCAAGAGTGCCGTCCTGCGCACCGGCGAGCGCGACATCGTCTTTGTCGATCGTGGTCATGGCCGCATGGAGATCCGAACCGTTCGCCTCGGCCACGAAGTCGATGAGTACTACGAAGTGTTGGATGGACTCAATCTGGGGGAGCGCGTCGTCACGGCGGCCAATTTCCTCATCAGCGCCGAGAGCCAGGTTCAGGGCGCCATCGCCACCTGGCAGGCCTCACCATCACAAGGAGGGGAAAACCGTGATTGAGAGGGTGATCGACTATTGCGCGCGACATAAGTTCATCGTTTTTTTCATGGTGGTGTTTGCTACCGCCACCGGCATCTGGTCGGTGCGAAACATCGCGCTGGATGCCATTCCCGATCTGTCCGATGTGCAGGTGATCATCTTCACCGAATGGCCGGGGCGCAGTCCCGATCTCGTGGAGGATCAAATCACGTATCCCATCGTGACTCGTATGATTGCCGCACCTCGCGTGCAATTCGTGCGCGGCCAATCGTTCTTTGGGCTCTCGTTCGTCTACGTCATCTTCAAAGACGGCACCGATATGTATTGGGCGCGCAGTCGGGTGTTGGAATACCTGCAGGGTCTTCAGGGAAATCTCCCCGAGGGCGTCACCCCCGTTCTCGGTCCCGATGCGACCGGGGTCGGGTGGGTCTACGAATATGCCCTGGTCGATGAGACGGGAAAGTATGATCTGCAACAGTTACGAAGCTTCCAGGACTGGTATCTACGCTATTGGTTGGAGTCCGTTGAGGGCGTAGCCGAGGTGGCCAGCGTCGGTGGATTCGTCAAACAATATCAAATCAATCTCGATCCCGATAAGCTGCTGGCCTATAACATCCCTCTGAGACAGGTCATCGATGCCGTGCGCCGCTCCAACAACGACGTCGGCGGTCGCCTGGTGGAAGTGGCGACCACCGAGTACTTCGTGCGCGGACGCGGTTATGTCAAGTCGATCGCCGACATCGAGCATATCGTCGTGGGAACCGATGGTCGGGGGACGCCCATCACCATCAAAGATCTCGGCAACGTTGAGCTGGGACCGGACATCCGGCGCGGACTGGCCGAACTCAATGGCGAAGGCGAAGTCGTCGGCGGTATCGTGGTGATGCGATATGGACAGAACGCGCTCCAGGTCATCGAACGCGTGAAACGAAAACTCAAGGAGATCGAGCCATCTCTCCCGCCGGGCGTGAAAATCGTCACCACCTACGATCGCTCTGACCTCATCCTGCGGGCCATTGGTACGCTCAAAGAGAAATTGTTCGAGGAGATGATCGTGGTCAGCGCCATCATCCTCATCTTTCTGCTTCATGTGCGCAGCGCGATGATTCCCATTCTCACGCTGCCCATCGCCGTGCTCATCTCGTTCATTCCCATGTATGCCATGGGGCTGACGGCCAACATCATGTCTCTGGGCGGTATCGCCATCGCCATCGGCGCGATGGTGGATGCCGCCATCATTCTCATCGAAAACGCGCACAAGAAACTCGAACAATGGGAGGCCGGTGGACGCCGAGGAAGCCGAATCGACGTCCTCATCCAGTCCTTTCAGGAAGTGGGTAAATCGCTCTTTTTCTCACTGCTCATCATCACCGTGTCATTTTTGCCCGTGTTCACCCTCCAGGCTCAGGAAGGACGATTATTCAAGCCATTGGCTTACACCAAGACGTTCTCCATGTTCTTCGCAGCATTGCTGTCAATCACATTGGCGCCAGCGCTGGGTGTGATGCTCATTCGCGGGCGGATCTGGTCCGAAGAGAGACATCCCATCAGTCGCCTTCTCCAGCGGCTGTACACGCCGATTCTGTATGTCGCGGTGCGATTTCGCAAGACGGTGATCCTGGTGGCGCTGCTGTTGGTCGTCTCCACCGTGCCCGTTTTCTTGAAACTCGGCTCGGAGTTCATGCCGCCACTCAATGAGGGCTCGATTCTGTATATGCCCACGGCCGTCCCGGGCATGTCCATCACCGAGGGGGCGAAGATTCTTCAGATTCAAGACAGGATCTTGCGACAGTTTCCAGAAGTGATCAGTGTGTTCGGCAAGATCGGGCGTTCGCGCACGGCCACGGACCCCGCTCCCTTGAGCATGGTCGAGACCACCGTGTTGCTCAAGCCTCAGGAAGAGTGGCGCAAAGTACGCCAGGAGCGATGGTACTCGAGTTGGGCGCCAGACTGGTTGAAATCATGGCTCAGAAAGATCTGGCCCGAAGAGCGACCGATGACCTGGAATGAACTGATCGACGAGATGCACCCCAAGCTGAATTTTCCCGGCATGCCGCCGGTCTGGTGGATGCCGGTGCAGACGCGCACCGAGATGCTGGCCACCGGTATTCGCAGCAACCTGGGCATCAAAGTCTTTGGACCTGATCTCAGCACCATTCAACAGATCGCCGTTCAAATCGAGCGCGCGCTTCAGGATGTGCCCGGGACGCGCTCGGTGTTCGCCGAACGAGTCACCGGAGGGTATTTTCTCGATTTCCATATCGATCGTCGCCGGGCCGCTCGCTATGGGCTCACGGTGGGCGACGTTGAAGACATCATTGAGAGCGCCATCGGCGGCAAGAATATTGCGCAGACCGTGGAGGGACGCGAACGATATCCGATCAACGTGCGGTATCTGCGCGAGCTGCGCGATGATGTGACCAAGCTCGGTCGCGTGCTCATCCCTACGCCAACCGGCGCTCAGATTCCACTCTCGCTGGTGGCCGACATTTCCTATACCATGGGCCCTCCATTGATTCGAGATGAGAATGGTCAACTGGTCGGTTACGTGTTCGTGGATGTGACGGCCAAGGATTATCAGGGATATGTCGAGCGGGCGCAGCAACTCATCCGCCAGCGCGTGACATTACCGCCGGGATATACCCTTCAATGGGCCGGGCAGTATCAGTACCTGCTCAGAATGAAAGAGCGGTTGAAATACGTCATCCCCCTGACGCTCGTCATCATCTTCATGCTCCTGTACATGAATTTCAATTCCTGGAAAGAGCCGCTCATCGTCTTCCTGGCCGTACCGTTTTCGCTGGTGGGAGCGATCTGGCTCCTCTACCTCCTCGATTACAATTTGAGCATCGCCGTCTGGGTGGGGATGATTGCACTGGCCGGATTGGATGCTGAGACGGGAGTGATTATGCTCCTCTATCTGGATCTCGCCTATAACCGGTGGCGACGAGAGGGCCGGATGCGAAATTTGGGAGACCTGACCGAAGCGATTCACGAGGGCGCGGTCAAGCGCGTTCGTCCCAAGATGATGACCGTCTGCGCGCTGATTGGCGGACTTCTTCCCATCATGTGGGCGGGGATGTATGAGACGGGGGCCGATGTGATGAAACGCATTGCCGCGCCCATGGTGGGCGGATTGATCACCTCGTTCATCCTGGAGCTGACTGTCTATCCAGCCATCTTTGCCTTATGGAAAAAGGGTGAAATCGAGGGATGGCGAGCCGTGGCCAGGGAATTCATTCCCTTCGCCCGGAAGAAGTGAACGTCCTAATGACCTCACCACGGCTGGTGAAACCCATATGCGAATTCGGCGCTCGCCTCTCAAAAAACTAGAGGGAAAGCGAAACAGGACGGCCGGTGAACACTCCGGAAAAAGAGCTTGACTCTGGAGTCAACTCCAGGGTTTATAATGTGAGTATGGCATTAGAGAGAGCAAGCCCATCCAGGCTCAGGATTGGTCAAGTGGCCGCGCAAAGTGGCGTGAGCGTTGACACGCTTCGCTACTATGAGCGACTGGGGCTCTTGCCCGTGTCGGCGCGGACCGACGGTGGCTATCGGCTCTACGATCCGTGGGTTCTGGATCGGCTCGCCTTCATCAAGCGGGCGCAAAGTTTCGGGTTCACGCTCGATGAGATCAAGCAAATGCTACAACTGGAGACGGCCGAGCCGGAGGCCTGCTCGCGCGTCCTGGAGATGATCGAGCAGAAGCTCGAAGATCTCGATCGACGGTACGAAGAAATCAAACGGCTCCGGCGCGAACTCGCTGCATACAAAATTGAGTGCGAGCGTGCCTTGGCCAGTCATCAGTGCTGCCCGGTAATTGAGGATTTTCTTCACCCTCGGTCGCGCCGCGAAAGGAGTGGCACGAGGGAGAAACGGCGTGGCCGGAAGTGAACGGACGACGCTCACGTCGTCTCAACTCTTTTGAGGAGATCCGACGATGAAAGAGAACATGACATTAGGAGCATCCATCCTGACGGCGATCACGGCGTCACTGTGTTGTATTGGGCCGCTGGCGGCGACACTGCTCGGCATCGGCAGTTTTGGTGCGGCGGCCGCGTTCGAGGCGTGGCGGCCTTATCTGCTGGGAGTGACCGTTGCCCTTCTGGGCGCGGCCTTCTATCTCACCTATCGCAAGCGGGAAGTCGTGTGCGCCGATGGCACGTGCCAGATGAGCAGCGCCCCACGGTGGAATAAAATCATGCTGTGGGTGGCTACGGTAATGGTCATATTGTTTGCCGCTTTTCCGTATTATTCGGGACCGCTGTTGGCGGCGCTGAGCCGAAGTGCCAATCAGTCATCACAAGAGTCGGCGCCAGCCGCCACTCAACAGCAGACCCGAGCGCGCATCGCCATTAGTGGTATGACCTGTGAGGGTTGCGCCGCCAGCGTGAAAGTAGCGTTGGAGGAGCTCGCCGGGGTCACATCGGCGACGGTGAGTTATGAGAAGGGTGAGGCGATCGTCACGTATGATGCGGCGCGGGTGACGACTGAGCAATTGAAGAAAGCGATCAATGGCATCGGATTCAAAGCCGAAGCGGTGAAGATCCTCTCGCCGGAGAAGGCGGAAACGACGGCCTCGGAGGCCAAACTCGCGACGGCGACCATTCGGGTCGAGGGCATGACCTGTGGGGCGTGCGCGACGTCGGTTCGCCTGGCCTTGACCCGACAGGACGGCGTCGCATCGGCCGAAGTCAGTCTGGAGAAGAAACAAGCCGTAGTGACTTACGATCCAACCAAAGTCACCCGTCAACAACTGGTCGAAGCCATCAATGAGACGGGCTTCAAAGCCAAACTGTGAGGTGAAACGATGAAGATCGAGTTGCTCTATTTCGAAGGATGTCCATCATACCAGCGGGCGCTCCAAAACCTGAAAGAGGTTCTGGCCGAAGAAGGGATTGACGCTACTGTTGAGTTGATAGAAATTCGCTCGCCTGAAGAGGCCGAAGCGCGTCGCTTTCTCGGATCGCCGACGATTCAGATTGATGGCGTGGACCTGGAAGGACCTGAGGCGGTGGGCTCTGGTGTAGGCTTTGGGTGTCGCGTCTATGTTCATGATGGTCAGACAGCGGGATGGCCGTCCAAAGAGCAGATTCGCGCCGCGCTCACCGGGCGACAGCTGACGGTGACCTCGACGGCGTCAGAGCACGCCTGCTGCCGTCCGTCGGCGGGAGATTGAATGAACACCCATACGTTCGATCTCATCGTCATTGGCACTGGTGCCGCCGCGTCCACCGTCGCCACGAAGTGTCGCCAGGCGGGTTGGCGCGTGGCCATCATTGATGCGCGACCGTTCGGTGGGACATGCGCGTTGCGCGGGTGCGATCCGAAGAAAGTGCTGGTGGGAGCTGCTGATCTCATCGATGGGCACCGTCGGATGGAAGGACGTGGCCTTGTATCTGAGGGCGCGCGCATCGATTGGGCGACACTCATGCAGTTCAAACGCACGTTCACCGAACCCGTCCCCGAGAGCCGAGAGCGGGCTTTCGCTCGAGCGGGCATTCAGACATTTCATGGATGGGCGCGATGCGTTGATCGAACCAGTGTTCAGGTAGGCGAGGAGACGCTGATCGGGCGATACCTCCTCATCGCCACCGGGGCCAAGCCGGTCACGCTCGATATTCCCGGCGAGGAATATCTCATCACCAGCGACAAATTTCTCGAGCTCCAGGAGCTTCCTCGACGCATCACGTTCATCGGCGGTGGATATATTTCTTTCGAATTCGCGCACGTAGCCGCGCGCGCTGGCGCCGAGGCCCGGATTCTCCATCGGAGTCGGCGCCCGCTCAAAGGCTTCGATCCCGATTTAGTCGATCAACTGGTGCGTGCTACGCAGGATATCGGCATCGATGTTCAATTGAACGCGCAGGTGACGGCGATTGAGCGAGGGACGGGAGAATACATCACTCGTGCATCGGTGGATGGGAGCGAATGCTCCTTCGAAGCCGATATGGTCGTTCATGGTGCCGGGCGCGCGCCGGAGATCGATGAGTTGGAGCTGGACAGAGCGGGCGTCGCGCATGACCGCCGTGGCGTCGTGGTCAACGAATATCTCCAGAGCATCTCCAATCCGGCGGTCTATGCTGCCGGCGATGCCGCGGCCAGCGGCGGGCCACCACTGACGCCCGTCGCCAGCCTGGAAGGGCACGTGGTGGCCAGCAATATGCTCAGCGGGAATCATCGCACGCCGGACTATACGGGCGTGCCGACGGTCGTGTTCACCATTCCGCCGCTGGCGTCGGTCGGACTGCGGGAGGAGGAGGCCGAGAGGCGAGGCCTCAAGTTCAGAGTCCATCATCGGGATACGTCGGGGTGGTATTCGTCGCGGCGGGTGAATGCGAGGACTTCGGGCTTCAAAGTGCTCATCCAGGAAGGGACAGATCGCATTCTGGGCGCGCATCTGTTGGGACCTCACGCTGAAGAAGTCATCAATCTATTTGCTCTGGCCATTCGCGAGGGCCTCACGGCCCGCGACCTCAAACGCATGCCGTACGCTTACCCCACCAGTTGCTCCGACGTGGCCTATATGGTTTGAGTCGAGGGTGATGTCGCTCTACCGAACGCCCCAGGGGAGATGTTGGATAAAGGTGAGATTCTTTCGAGGAAAGTGTGTACCCGCGCCGCCGTGACCTGGGTAATGCGTGCGTTCTCGTCGGCGCTCTTGCGGTCGAGCAGGCCGAGGCCGGTGAATGTCACGCCGTGCAGGATCTCGAAGGCGGGCTTGTCCCGGAATGTGCCACCCTCGCACTTGCGCCGGTGGGTGATTTCCTTCAGCCGTGCAGGTCGTTTGTCATCGCTGACGGCTGTTCCCAGTTTCAATTTCGTTTCTCCGGTTTCTTTGGCATCCACTCGATATTGAGACCGTGTAGATACGGACAGCATCCGCTGCCCGCCGGGTTTGCCACGGCCTGATGCCGGCTCGCTCTCCTGAGGCAGTGAGAAACAGGTCCAGCGTTTGTTCAAAGGTGTCGTCGCGGTGCTCCGCAGCAAAGTTCGGGAACTCTCGTACCCACCGCACCAGATGGGATTGGTGCCTGGGCGGTGTCAGCCGACGTTTCCGCAGAAAATCAGCATAACCACCCAGCTCACGCTCTGGTTCTCGCTCAGCCCCATTCACAATCTACCATCCTGGTTTATACCCAATCTCCATACTCATACCGTGTCAGGGTAGTCGATCGTTTGATGCCGATCAGGGGTTTCCTTGACGCAGAGAAATTCGGCAGTATATTAAAAACTGTGGTCGGTTCCATGAATCGACATCGCGGACAAATGGAGATTGGGTAGAATAAGGAGTTAGGTGGCAGACGAAAGGCTTGGCTGATTCCCCATGCAAATGAAAACAACGTCCTCGCACGGAAAGTTGCTGCAACCGCTCTACGATTTCCTGCGCTTGGAAGCTGCGGGCGGCTTGGTCCTGATGACGGCCGCCGTGCTGGCGTTGATCGTCGCCAACTCGCCTCTCGCGGTCTACTACACAGTGTTGCTTGATCTCCCGCTTGCGATCAATTTCGGCGCCTTTGGAATCGCCAAACCCTTGCTACTATGGATCAATGACGGCCTAATGGCAGTGTTCTTCTTCCTCGTTGGCATGGAACTGAAGCGCGAGGTACTCGATGGCCACCTGTCAAGCCTGCGCCAAGCAAGCCTGCCGGCGTTCGCCGCCGTAGGAGGAATGCTGGTGCCTGCGGCCTTCTACGCGACATTCAACTGGACTGACTCTGTTGCGGTGAAGGGGTGGGCGATACCGACCGCGACCGACATTGCCTTTGCTTTGGGCGTTCTCTCACTTCTTGGAAAACGGGTTCCAACGGCGCTGAAAGCCTTTCTCCTGAGCGTCGCCATCTTCGATGATCTTGGGGCCATCGTCGTGATTGCGTTATTCTACACGGCTGCTCTGTCCTCGCTTTCGCTGGCTGTCGCCGCTGGTCTGATCCTGGCCCTCGCTGCCCTCAATCGCGTAGGAGTGATGAGGCCGGCCCCCTATTTCCTGATCGGCATTCTACTGTGGGTGGCGGTATTGAAGTCGGGCATCCACGCGACGCTGGCGGGCGTTGTGTTAGCGATGTTCATTCCGCTGCGCGGGCCGGACAAGCTCCAGTCACAAACACCCGAGTCGCCGCTGCGACACCTGGAACACACGCTGCATCCATGGGTGGCGTTTGGGGTTCTGCCCATCTTTGCGTTCGCCAACGCCGGTGTCTCGCTCGGGGAACTCTCAATTAGCGACATGTTTCATCCAGTTCCGCTTGGCATCGTAACCGGACTGTTTTTTGGAAAACAGATCGGGGTACTGGCACTATGCTGGATTGCTACGCGCGTTCGAATCGCTTCGCTTCCCGAAGGCGTCAGTTGGCGGCAACTTCACGGTACGGCTCTGCTGTGCGGCATTGGATTCACCATGAGCCTGTTTATCGCATCCCTGGCCTTCGAGCAAGGCAACACGGCCTATCTGGGGCTGGAGCGGCTCGGCATCTTGATCGGCTCACTGGTTTCCGGGTTGTCGGGTTACATTGTGCTTCGCGTTGCTTCGGTCAATGGAGCCGAGGCCGTATAACAAGCCGATGAAGTAGACGGTCGCTTCCGTCACGGCCCTTGAAAAGCGAGGCCCGCGCCGTGCGCGTCTGCGGCTTATCGCCAGGTCGTTAGGCGGATAGCGCCATGGACACAAATGAAGTGATACAACATTTGCTGAACAACATGCTTATGGCAGCTAACCTCCATAGAGTGCCAAGTCCAGCATGGCTAGTTGAGAGCGGTCTGCACCGGCCTCTGCCTATCATCGAGCTACTGCACGACTCCGTGTATTATCCAGCGTCAGGTACGGACAGCGACCCGATCACGCACATTGGACACTACTTCTGGAGCTTCATTTATGCGGACTACGGCTATACGCCTGAGGCTGTTACACAAACTCTAAGTGCGGAGAGGTTCGGCGACCACAAATTGCTCGGACGCAGGACAGTAACAGAGGAGGAGCTGCCGTTGAACCAATGGAACTCGGAGACCGATGGGGGGTTGGCTTATGGGCTACCTATCGAAAACAGTGCACCACCATTCTTTAGGAGGGGTCAGTGTCCGTTTGCAGAATGGGCGCTGTTAGAACGACACTGTATTCCGGACAAGTCTCAAGAGTGGATAAGCTTATTGTACATAGGAGCAGACGGGGTCACCCTGCTGGAAAAGCTCTATGTTGAGAACGGCATCACGCCTGCCTGCATTTGTGTGATCCAAGCTCCGCCGGCACGGGGAGGCTTTCACTGGACAGATTTTGAAGACGAACATAAATATTTTGCACAACTGCTGCAGCGCAATCCAGCAGGCCTACTGCGCTTCTCACCTTACGGTGGCAGTGGCAACCCTGAGCGGTACAAGAAACCTTGCTGGACAGCACTACGATAGGTGTCTTGCCTGGCCACTAGAGAGAAGGCAAGGTGAACCCCCTGGAGGCGCACTGAGCTTATGGGAGCGAACCGCCTGACAAGCGCTTGCCCCTGACGCCACTTCGCTGCGCTTCTCGGCGCTGCGGATGGACATTCGCTTGTTGTGGCCACGTTATGCGCGCCCCCGAACAAGCCAATGAAGGGTATCTTCCTTCGGGGAAGCAAGCTTTCCCTCTGAATCAGCCCTCATCCGCAGCGCCGTTATGTCACCATGTACCCATTTCGGGTGACGTTTGGCATGAGGCCAGCCAATGTATTTTGAGATCATTGGTGAAATTGAAAACAGCGAACTATCGCCGTGGGTAAATCCATAGGGGACCTCGAGCACCTCCACCAGCCGTATGGTCCCGGGCGTTGGAGAAAGCTCGAAGGGATTGCCACAGTGCGTCTCCTTGATGGTAGGACTAAGAGGGCTGAAGTCCATGGGTACGGGGCGCATGGCATCGGGAAGAGGAAGATGAAAATAAAATTTCGTCCACCGTTTTGTTCTCACCCATGATCCGCCCACTCAGGTAGCGTTGGAACTGCACCAGCGCTCGATGGGGAAAGCCGCTCTCAAACCAGGATGCATAGTGCTGCACGGTGAGGGGAAACTCCACCAATGGTAATCTGACTCGGCCTCCTTTCCACTCCCCTTATGTTACCATCGTTCCCTCATACTCCCACTGCCTTGAGTATCCGGTTGTTCAGGCGCCGCAGGACCAGATGAGGTCACTGCAAAAGTCGCGTTTTCCCGATCGAAGAACGTGATTGATCCCTTTTGTTGTTTGATGAGCATGCCAGCCAGTGTGGTCTTGCCCACCTGTCCGGCTCCCACCATGCCCACAGTCGATGGAACTCTCGAACCCGCTCGATCATGCGGGTACATGATACCTTGAACATTCAGCGCTCATAACCGAAATTTCAAGGTTGCTCGATTGGACTCGGTGATGAGAGCCAACCAGATGAGGAGTACATTGCCAGTGGCAAACTCATCTCTCCCTCCTTCATTGGCCGGACTCGGTGATGAGAACCAGCCAGATGGAGGATACAGAGAGAGTCTCTCGCGTGGGGCCAAATGAGACTGTGCTCACCATCCACCTCCTTCGCCTGCTGCTGTTGGGTGGTGTCCTCATAGGGTTGGCCGCGAGTCACCTGACTCCTGGTTGGGCTCAGGCAGCGCGCGTCTTCATTCCTCCGGCGTTGATCATGGTCCTCTATGGCGTGATGGTGCGCATCCCCCTCGATGAAGGAGGCAGAGGCATTTGACTCTTTCCGCGCCGGATTCTCTTTGAAGAAAAATCGAGTGTGGAGTATATTTTGCTTGGAATCCCGGTCATGGTTGAGGGGAAAAAGTGAAAAGCACGACGACGAGTTCCCGCCGAGTCATTGCGTGGTCTATCGCCCGATGGAGAGGACGACGAGTTTTTCGCGGGAAAGAGAGTTCGTCTGTGATCCGGGCTACATGGGAACACAGCAGCAGCGGCCGAATCGAACGCGGCTCTTTGAGAAATCCGGGAGCGCAGGGAATATGAGACGTGAGGAACTGCTGAGGGAAAAACGGGATGAGATCTTACGCATTGCAACCAGACACGGAGCGCGAAACGTGCGCGTATTCGGGTCTGTAGCTCGGGGAGAGGCCGACGAGGAGAGCGATATCGACCTCCTTGTCCAGTTCGAGCCGGGTCGCAGCTTGCTCGATCATGCCGCATTATGGTTGGAATTACGAGAACTCCTGGGCTGCAGGGTGGATGTGGTCAGTGAGCGAGGGCTCAAACCGCGCATCAAGGAACGAGTGCTGAGAGAAGCGATTCCGCTATGAGAGATCCCTCAGAGCGACTCCAAGATATTCTGGAGGCTATCGAGCGTATCGAGCGCTACGCCGTGAAGGGGCGTGATGCCTTTGAAGAGGACGAACTCCTGCAAGTCTGGATCGTGCATCACCTCCAGATCATTGGTGAAGCAGCGGCGGGGCTCGGGCGAGATTTCCACAAGGCTCATCCTGTTGTACCGTGGCCGGAGATAGTTGCGATGCGGAACATCCTCGTTCATGAATACTTCGGTGTGGATTTGGAGGAGATCTGGCGCGTCGTTGAACGTGACCTGCCTGAAATCAAGGAGTCCATCAGGAAGTTGCTTCAGAACCTGGGTCATCAGGGATGAGAACCTCGCGGGCACAATCGCGCCGGTAGATCACCGAGTGCAGCGGCCGAAAAGATCCATCGAACCAAACAGTCGCCTTGACTTCTCCGGTGAGTGAGGGCATGGTGTAGGGTTTGTGGAGAGAACGGCTGCTTCGCTCAGTGCATGGGATCGCGCTCAACCGCTGCTGCTGTTGGGTGGTGTCCTCGTAGGGTTGGCCGCGAGTCACCTGACTCCTGGTTGGGCTCAGGCAGCGCGCGTCTTCATTCCTCCGGCGTTGATCATGGTCCTCTATGGCGTGATGGTGCGCATCCCCCTTGATGAGATTCGGGCGGCTCTCAGCAAAATCAAGCCCATGGCTCTGGCTCTGGCCATCAACTTCATCTTCAATCCGGCGCTGGCTTGGGCGTTGGGCGCGCTCTTTTTGCGCCACCATCCGGAACTATGGGTCGGATTGGTCATGTACCTGGTGACGCCGTGCACCGATTGGTACTTGATCTTCACGCATCTGGCTCGCGGCGATACGGCGCTGGGAGTTGCTCTCTTACCCTGGAACCTGATTCTGCAAATCACACTTCTGCCCGTATACTTGCTGATGCTGACTGGCCGATTGATTCCCATTGACATGAGGGCATTGGGTGAAAGCGTCGCACTCTACTTTTTGTTGCCGCTCCTGCTGGCTCTCTTGACGCGTCCCTGGTTGATTCGCTGGAAGGGGCGGGCATTTTTTGAACGGATTCTTCAGAATCGGCTCAATCTCTGGCAGCTCGGCGCGTTGGTCACGGTCATCGTGTTGATGTTTGGTTCACAGGGGGCGGTGATCGCAGCGCGGCTGCCAGCGTTGGCGCGGTTGATCGTGCCGCTTCTGCTGTTTTTCGCCATCGTCGGCGGAGTGGCCTGGAGAATAGGGCGGGTGGCGAGATGCTCGTATGGGGAGCGGGCGCTTCTCATCTGCACGGCGGCGGCTCGCAACTCGCCGGTGGCTCTGGCCTTGGCTATCGGAGCGTTCCCCGAGCATCCGATGATCGCCACCGTCATCGTGATCGGTCCGATGATCGAGTTGCCCGTTCTGATCATCATGTCCCGGTGGGTGCTCTTCGAGCGAGCGCGAGGAGCTGCGTCGGGAAGGTGACGAGTGCGAGGGAGAATATTCCCCGGAGGGCTCAACATCGGCTGGCGCACCGGGCCGAACCGGACATCTTGCTCGGGGGCGAGCGGCTCCGTATCATTGATCCTCTCATGGTCAGGGGAGCGCAAAACATCGGGATCGCCGAGAAGAACGCGCATCTGTGGGCTCTTCCAACGCTCTCCGTTCCCGCGGGCGAATTCGATCTCGTGCGCACGCTGGAAAGTGGTCAGTGCTTTCGCTGGTGGCGATGGGCTCGGGACGCTTATTGGGGCATCGTGGGCTCGTCGGTATTGGTCATTCGCCAGAGCCGGAATGACCTTCGCGTCTCCGTCTGCGGGGGAGCGCCGCCGGCCGATATCGCCACATTCATCAATCGCTATTTCGACCTCTCGCGCGATTACCGGGCCATCCTCCGCCATCTGCGGCGCGATGAGGTGTTCGCTCGCCTGGCCCCGCGACGGGCTGGCTTGCACATCCTGCGGCAAGACCCTTTCGAGGTCATCATCTCATTCATCATCTCGGCGAATAATCACATTCCGCGCATACGCTCGATCATCGAGCGCATATGCCGAGTCTATGGCGCGCCGATCGATACGCCATTTGGTCGAGCCTATAGCTTCCCTTCGCCGGAGAGTCTGGCCGAAGCGCGATTGTCGGACCTGCGCGTGAAATGTGGCCTCGGCTATCGTGATGTGTACGTGAAGCGAACGGCCCGCGCCATCGCCGATCACCTCGCGCTCGCCGAGTGGGCGACGTGGCCGACGCCCGTTCTTCGCCGACGACTCCTGCAACTGGATGGCGTTGGTGAGAAGGTCGCCGATTGCATTCTCCTGTTTGGGTTTCATCGGTTAGAGGCGTTTCCCATAGATACCTGGATTCGCCGGGCGATGAAAGAGCTCTACTTTGCCGATCGGTCGCCGTCGCTCGGTCAGATACGCGCCTTGGCTATCGAGCGCTTCGGCCCTTATGCCGGAGTCGCTCAGCAATATTTGTTCGCCACATATCGAACGACCGACGAGAGGAATGGAAAACGATCGCCTTCCGAATGACGCCGCCTCTCCGCCGACGCATTTGCCGCGGGGATCGATCACACGCCTGCGCCGGGCACTGCTGCAGTGGTATGCCGAGACGAAGCGCGATCTCCCCTGGCGGCGAACGGACGATCCGTATCACATCCTGGTCGTCGAGTACATGTCCCAGCAAACGCAAGTGGATCGCGTGCTCCAGTATTACGATCAGTTCGTGCGTCGCTTTCCCAACGTTCGCGCGCTCGCCCGCGCGTCTCCCGAGCGCGTCCTCAAGGCGTGGGAAGGTATGGGGTATTATGCGCGGGCGCGCCACCTGCAGGCGGCGGCGCGTCAGATCGTGCGCCAATTCGATGGGCGCATTCCCGATGATCCCGATCTGCTGATGACATTGCCCGGTTGCGGTCCCTACACGGCCGCCGCCATCGCCAGTATCGCTTTCAATAAGCCCGTGCCCGTGCTCGATGGAAACGTCATCCGCGTCCTCTGCCGACTCTGGGCGGTGAGAGAGAATCCGCGGCAACAGGCGGTCCGACGGCGCCTCCGGACGTTGGCCGAGCAGCTCGTTCCTCAGCGGAATGCGCGCCAATTCAATCAAGCGTTGATGGAACTCGGCGCCCTCATCTGCACGCCGCGATCGCCGCGGTGTGAGGAGTGTTGCTGGAATTTCGCGTGCCAGGCGCGAAAGCTCTCATCACCTGCGCAATTCCCCGTGAGAGCGCCGAGGCGAACGCCGCCTCATTATCAGATCGCCGTGGGCATCGTGTGGAAAGATGGTCGCCTTCTCATCGGTCGGCGTCCCACCGGAGGATTATTGGGTGGGATGTGGGAGTTCCCCGGCGGCAAGCGTCAGTCGGGTGAGAGCTTCCGGCGCTGTTGTGCCCGCGAGATCGAGGAGGAAACCGGCGTCCGAGTGCGCGTCGGTCGCCAGGTGATGACCATTCGTCATGCTTATTCGCATTTTCGCATTACCATGCACGTCTTCGAGTGCCAGTACCTCGACGGTGAACCTCGACCGCTGGGTTGTGATCGAGTGAAGTGGGTTTCGCCACGCGCTCTCCATCGCTACCCCTTTCCGGCGGCCAACAGAAAGCTCATCGAAAAATTACAGCGGGAATGGCGATGATCTCGCCCGAGATGTGAGTGCGGTGGCCCGTTACCCAGGAGAGGATACCCTCCATCCTCGGCGGGAGTGCGCATTCTCTTCGGAATCCGTGCCGGACTCCACGAACGTGAGGGTTGTCGCGGTGAACGGCCTTCCATCCCTCTCGTTGAGCGTATCGTGTGCTCCTTTCATCCACTTCAAAAATGGCCTATCATATAACGATGGTGACCGAGCGCAGATGGGGACGTTCTATTGAGAATACGGCCATCAAAAGCTGGTCGACATTTCCCGGCTCTCAGAGATTGCGCCGATGTTCTCCCGATTTCTGGTCGAGCCACATGGCATTGAGCGAGTCGTCCTCTCGAGCTCGGTGACCAGGTGAGAGGAGATGATGATCCTCTGTGGATCGCCGTGTTCATGCCTCGGAAAGAACAATTCAGCGGATGCCTGATCGGCCAATGCCTGGGCGATGCTCTGGGCTTCCCGGTGGAGGGCTATCCGCCAACGATGTGCGAGCAGTATGTCAACGACGTTCTCCGAACCGGACGCATCGGCGAGCGCGGTCGTGGTCCATTCCCCTTCGGTCAGTATACGGACGATTCGCAACTGGCGCGGGAGCTCATGCGTAGCTATCTGGCCTGCGAGCGATTCGATCCTGACGATTACGCCCATCGTATCGCCATGTTGTTCGCCGAAGGTCGTATTGTCGGTCATGGGCGAACGACGGCCAAAGCCGCGTGGCGCCTGGTACAAGGCGCACCATGGGAAGAAGCGGGCATTCCGCCACCGGCGGCAGGCAATGGGAGCGCCATGCGAGCCGGTCCCATCGGATTAATCTTTTACGATGATCCTGAAGGCCTCATCCGGGCCGCTCATGATCAGGGGCGCATCACGCATCGGGATGCTCGATGTTCGGCCGGGGCCGTCGCCATTGCCGGGGCCGTCGCCTTGGCCCTGCAACCGGGTTCCATTGACCCCTCCGCGTTTCTCCATCAGCTCGGTCAATGGGTCGAACGCATCGACGTCTCGGTGGCCACTTACCTGCGCCGCCTGATCGATTGGGTGCCGTTCGATCCTCGCCGCGCGGTGAAATTCATCGCTCGAGCGGGCTTGGCGCCCGAGGCCTGGAGTGAAGATCGTGGCATCACGCCCTTTGTGACGAGCAGCGTGTTGTGGAGCCTTTACGCCTTCTTGCGGACGTCCGAGGACTATTGGGAGACCATCTGCACGGCCATCGCCGTCGGCGGGGACGTGGACACGACGGCGGCTATGGCCGGAGCTATCAGCGGAGCCCGTCTGGGATTGGATGCCATCCCCATCGATTGGGCCCATCTGTTGAGCGATCAAGGAACCTGGGGATTCGCCGAGCTTGTCGAGTTGGCTCATCGATGCTATGAATTGAAGATGCGTCGGCGATCGCGCTCTTCATAGCCGATCGTGAAGAGTGCCCGGATGGATAACGGAGGGAGCGTCGGCAGCTCGGTTTTCTCACCACCAACGTCAATGGCAGAGAGGAAAGAAAAAATCGTGCTCTCCTGGAGTGGCGGCAAAGATAGCGTCATGGCGCTTTATGAGCTGTTGAAGGCCGGGAGCTATGAGATCGTCGCCCTGTTGACCACTGTCACGGAAACTGTCGATCGGATCAGCATGCATGGTGTTCGCCGATCCTTGCTTCGGCGGCAGGCCGAGGCGCTCGGGTTTCCGTTGCATATCGTCTCTATCCCGCCGCGAGCGAATAACGCTATCTATGAAGCGCGAATGGAAGAAAGACTCCGCCACTATCAACGGCAGGGAATTCGCCAGGTGGCCTTCGGCGATATCTTTCTGGAGGATATCCGAACATATCGAGAGGAGCATTTGGCCAGAGTGGGCTTGCAGGCCGTATTTCCTTTGTGGAAGCGTGAGACGCATCAACTGGCCAGGGCCTTCATTGAGTCAGGGTTTCGCGCCGTCGTGACCTGCGTCGATCCCAACGCCCTCGACCCCTCATTCCTCGGTCGACTGATCGACGATGCGTTCCTCCGCGCGCTCCCATCGAACGTCGATCCCTGCGGCGAGAATGGAGAGTTTCATTCTTTCGTTTTCGATGGTCCAATCTTTCGTGAGCCGATCGCCTTCTCTCTGGGCGGGAAAGTCGAGCGCGATGGATTCTGGTTTTGCGACCTTTTGCCGGGAGATGGGAGGGGCGCGCTCGGGCGGCGATCGGATTCGGCTTGTTGATGAATTGATGAGCGACCCGCCCGCGATCGTTGACACTCCGAGAAGGAGTCGGCGATGAATAGTGGCAGAGGGCTCACCCTCATATGGAATGACAGAGGAACGGGCACTTATGCCATAAATGTGCTCACCGGCGCTTTGGAGGCCGCTTTGAGCGGATGCGATGTTGAGATTCGGTTTGTGAGCAAACCGGCGGCCATCGTCTCGGCCATCCGCGCGGCCCTCAAGCGTGATCGTCGTGTTCTCGTGGGGTGGTCGTTTTATTCGCCCGAATTCCGTACGTGCTCGACCGAACTCGAGTGGATCAAGCGCCACATCGCCGATCCTCGCGTTCTCCATCTCGCAGGAGGCGCGCATGCCACGGCCGAGCCCGAACAGACATTGCGAGCGGGATTCGATCTGGTCGCCCTCGGCGAAGGCGAGAAGACGCTCATCGAGTTCGTCCATCGCCTCCTCGATGGCGATGATGATCGGCGTCTGCGAGGCCTCGCCTCGCTCGATCGTGGTCGTTATGTGTCCCATGGTCCCGGCGCGCGCATCGGGTTGGATGAATTCCCACCCTTCGCCATCGCCCATCGGAGGTTCAATCCCATTGAGATCACCCGGGGATGCATATACGCCTGCCGATTTTGTCAAACGCCGTTCATGTTCAAAGCCCGATTTCGCCATCGCTCGGTGGAGAACATTTGTCATTATGTGCGAGTGATGAAAGAGCACGGGCTCACCGACGTGCGATTCATCTCGCCCACGGCTCTCTCCTACGGTTCGACCGATGAGTCGGTGAATCTGGACAAGGTTGAAGAATTACTCGCTTCGGTACGCCGCGTTCTGGGACGTGAGGGGCGCATCTTTTTCGGCACGTTTCCATCGGAAGTGCGCCCTGAACATGTGACGCGCGAAGCGTTGATGGTGCTGAAAAAATATGTGGCCAACGATAATCTGGTCATTGGCGGACAAACGGGATCGTCGCGCCTGCTCGATCTCAGCCGGCGGGGGCATACCGTCGAAGACATCATGACGGCTGTTGACATCTCGCTGGAAGTGGGATTCCTCCCCAACGTTGACTTCATTTTCGGATTACCGGGCGAGACGCCGGGGGACGTAGAAGCGTCGCTCAAACTCGCCGAGCGGCTCGCCGACATGGGCGCGCGCATTCACGGTCACACCTTCATGCCCCTTCCGGGAACGCCGTTTCAGAACGCCCCGCCCGGTACCATACATCCAGAAACGCAACGTCGCCTCGATCGATTGGCCACGAGCAGAAAGTTATATGGTCAATGGAGGCGGCAGATGGCCATTGCCCGGGATCTCGCCGAGATGCGCGCGGCGTCCAACAGCCGGCGTCGCTCGGCGAGATGATCGAGCGCTCCACGCCCGAAGAGCGGAAGCATTCCATCGAAGCGCGTCGATGAGCCTGCTCAACGAGGCGGCGATCGCCTCCCGAATAATTTCTTCAGTCCCTTCTCCAGGAATTGCTTGGCCGTGCCGGTGATGAGACGGCGTTGAATGTCCGTCTTGGGCGCATCATACGGACCCCAGACGCGAAAATCCAGAGCGAGATAACCATCCTCCCGCTCGCGAAAGGCGGTGAGAATATGCCGCGGGATCGCCGTCAACATCTCCTTTTTCAGCGCCAACGTCATCTGATGATTGAGCGTTCGCCTGGCGAGCGAAACCGTGCCCTGCCCCGTCATCCGCATTTCCGGTGACGTGAGCCGAACTACGGGCGTGCGCATCACAGTGTTGGCCAGCGAGAACTCGACCACACATTCATCGAAAGCGATGTGGCGAAGCCGAGGTACTTGAAACAGAGTGGCCAGTATCCGTTGCAGGGGCATCTCGGCCAATTTGCCGTTAACGATCTTGATGCGTCCTTCGCCTTTCATCGTCGGAAGTCCGCCAGTTCCTCTGAGCGTCGTTGTGGCCTGCAATCGCCCATTGATGACCGGCCTGGCATGGGCGTGCTCGAGGAGCACATCTACGCGAGCATTCGCAACTTGCAGATTCATCGCGTAGGCGAACCGCGGCTGAAGGATGAGGGTCACATCGCCCGAGAGGCGTCCGCCGGCCAGCGCACCGGTCACGGGATCGAAGATCACGTTCTCGCTGGATATGCTGAGCGGAGCCGCCGCTTTCTGGACGAGGAGCGCATCGCGTACATTGATCGATTCCGCTTTCACCCGCCCGTGACCCTTCAGGCTTCCCTCGGCCATATCCAGCGAGGCCGTCAGATCGATTCCCTCCACTCGCGCTAACGGTCGACGACCGCTGAAGAAGATGACGTCTCCATCGCTCGCCGATATGTTGGAGAGCGTGATGTCCAGAGTCATATCCGCCGGTGCGGGCTCGTACGCCACGGCGCGCGCCAGCGAAGCCCGCCGGGCCATTCGATTTCTGAACTTCTCATAGTTCCAGACATTCTTCGGTCCTTGGATGAGCCGGAGCGTGGGTCGCTTGACGATCAGTTGATCGATCTCGATCCGCCTTGACAGGAGCGGCCAGAGGCGATGGCGAAGCACGACTTCCTCGGCAGTGAAGAAATTGCCCGCGAACCCGCGAGGATTGGCAATGGTCAATCCATGAAGCGTGACGCCGCTGAGGAGAGCCACGTCGAGCTCATCGATGGTGACGTCCGTGCCCACAGCTTCGCGCACGCGCTCGAGGACGCGTTCCTTGAACGCGGGCGTCTGGACATAGCTATTGAGGTACAGCGCGCCACCGCCCAGCAGGGCGCCGAAGAGGAGGATGATGACAAAGAGTATCTTGATGCGTTTCATGCGTTCCGCCTCCGAGGACCGATTGGTGTTCTGGCTTCTCGCTCAATGGGTCCACAGCGATAGTACTCTGCCGCGGTCGGGGCGTCAAGCGAGGTTGTTTGTCGAGCTTCTGACGTCGCTTGCCATCCTCTGGAACGAGGATGATCGAAACGCTCGATGGCGCGGACGAATGCCTCTCGCCTTTCGGTGAGAGTTTCCGATCGCTCGTAGCTGTCAGCCCGACTTTGCGCTATCATTTGGCATTGCCAATCCATCGGTGATCGGGCGAATGAGCTATTCGGACGACAGACGGGATGACTGATCCTGTCGACGAATGCGCGAGGTGAGAAAAGATGACATTCATTGTGCTCTCGTGGGTGTTCTTCGTCGTCGGCTGGGCCGTGTACATTCGGCGGTTCCGGCGGGAGATTTATCGGAGTTACCCGATGGCGACCTTCTTCTTTTTGCTCTTGGCCCTGGCTTTGGCCGTCTATCAGGTCATCAGCGCGGGAGGCTTCTGGGGTTGGGTGACATTAGGCATCGAGGGAGCGATCATCGCCGTCTTCGCCTGGTACATGTTCGTCTATTCGTTCACGCCCAGGAAACGCGTGGCCCTGCGGGAGGGCGATATGATGCCAGACATCAGGCTTCCCACATCCGATGGAACGACGTTTTCACCGCGAGATATGATAGGCCGTCGCGCCGTTCTTTATGACTTTTATCGCGGTGACTGGTGAAAATTCTGCGTCGTCGAGCTCGGGCAGCTCCAGGCACAGATGAGCGAGTTTCAAAAGCGTGGGGTAGACCTCGTTGCCGTGAGCGTCGATCCGCCAGAGGTGTCGGCCCGATTGAAACGAAAGTTGAAAGCGGACGCCGTCACCTTTGTGTCCGATCGCGCGTTGCAGCTCATCGACGCCCTCAATTTGAGGCATGAAGGGGCGATGCCGCGTATGTTTCGACATGAGCGAGGCCGCGACACGGCGTTGCCCACGCTGGTGTTGGTGGATCGACAGGGGATCATCCGTTGGGTGTATCGTCCGGAGAATTATCGGCTCCGCGCTCAGCCCGAGAAGATCCTGGCCGAGATTGATCGAATGAACGCATCGGCGAGCGTGAATCCCGATCAGTGATGCTCCTCTTCTTGCGCGCCGATTGGCGGGACCGATCGCCGCGTGGAGAGGGAGAGCGCCTGCCGGATCGCCCTCCTTAATCCGGGGGCCCGGTGGGCCGAGAGGGTGACTCATTGGCGGTGACGTGGCGTCGAGTGAACCTCCTTGACCCTCGGTCGGATCACAGCGTATAGTCTCTGTCTGTTGAGCCATGGAGGAATTGCGCCGGCTGCTCACATATCTCAAACCGTATGTTGGCTCTTTCGTCCTCGCGCTCTTTTTGATGGCCTTGGTCGCGCTGTCGGAGGGGGCGATCCGAGCCATGTTGGTGCCGATCACCGATCGGCTCTCGGTGGCCGGTCGGGCGGTCGAAGAGCTCCCGCGGGCATCGAACCTCATCGACTTCAACCGCTACCTCCCCTCGGATATCGAACGGGCGATGATCGTCATCGCGCTGCTGCTCATCGGGCTCACGGTGATCAAAGGCATTGCCGAATTCGGTTCCAATTACCTCATGGCTCGCATCGGTCAGCGCGCCGTTTTCGATCTGCGTTCGGCGTTGTACGATCACATCATTCGACAATCGGCTCGGTTCTTCTCGCGCCATCACACCAATCTCCTGACCTCGCATCTGGTCAATGATGTAGAGAAAATCGATCAAGCTGTCTCGCGCACGCTCACCGATGCATTACGCGAGTCGTTCACTCTGATCGTCTTCCTGTTCGCTGTATTCAAGCTCAACTGGAAACTCGCCTCCTACGCGCTCATTCTCGGTCCGTTTGTCTATACGACGACGATCTACTTCAGTCGGCGGCTTCGTCGAACGTGGACGCAGGTGCAGGAGGGATATCAAGACGTCCTCAATCTGGCGCAGGAGACGATCTCGGGCAATCGCGTGGTGAAGGCATTTGGTATGGAGCGCTTCGAGTCGGGCCGGTTTCGCCGAGCGGCGCGGCAGTTGATGGGGTCACAACTGCGCTCGGCTCGATTCGCTGCCCTTTCGCCGCCGGTGATCGAGTTGATGGGCATGGTGGGCGCTGCCGGATTCATCCTTTACGCTCAGCGCATCATCGCCGCTCAGCAAATGACGCTGGGCGAGTTCCTGGGATTCTTATTCTTCCTGTTCAGCATCTACGATCCGGTGCGAAAACTGAGTCGGATTCACAATGCCATGCAACATGCCTTGGCCGCCGCCCATCGCGTCTTCGCCCTCATGGATCAGCATACGGAAATTGTGGATAAGCCCGACGCCGTCCCCCTGGAGACGTTCCGGGACAAGATCGAGTTCCGGCACGTCTCGTTTCGCTATCCCGATGCCTCCGATTACGTGCTCCGCGATGTGAGCTTTGAGGTGAGAGCGGGCGAAATCGTGGCCATCGTCGGTTCGAGCGGGGTGGGGAAAACGACGTTGACCAATCTCTTGCTTCGCTTCTATGAGGTCACCGATGGAGCTATTCTCATCGACGGTCGGGATATTCGCGACGTTCGATTGAAATCACTGCAGGATCAGATGGCTTTGGTCACTCAGGACATCATTTTGTTCAATGATACGGTGCGCAATAACATCGCTTATGGTCGCGCCGATGTGAGCGAGCCGGAGTTGATCGCAGCGGCGCAGGCGGCGCTCGCCCATGAATTCATCATGGACCTTCCCGATGGCTACGATACATTCATCGGCGAGCGGGGGATTCGACTTTCCGGTGGGCAACGTCAGCGATTGGCCATCGCTCGAGCGCTGCTCAAGAATGCCCCTATTCTCATTCTCGACGAAGCGACTTCGGCTCTGGATACCGAGTCCGAGTTGTACGTCCAGCGGGCGTTGGCCAATTTGATGAAAGATCGAACGACGATCGTCATCGCTCACCGGCTCTCCACAGTGCGCAAGGCCGACCGTATCATCGTGCTGGAAGAGGGACGCGTGGCTGAGATGGGCACGCACGAAGAATTGATGCAGCGGGGCGGTATCTATCAGCGACTGTACGAACTGCAGTTCGCCGATGAAGAGACCGAGGCGATCGTACCGGGACATTAACCTGGGCGCCTGGCGGTCTTCCGCCATCAATGGAGCATCATGGTGATGGTGACCGGCTGGCGGCCCGATTGAAGAGCGATGATCAAAAGCATGACCGGTTTCGGCCGGGGAATCTACCAGAGCGAAGACGTCGTCATCCGAGCGACGATCTCAACGGTCAATCATCGATTCATCGATATTCAGCTTCGGATGCCCGAGGAGCTGATCGGTCTGGAACTTCGCGTGCGCGGGCTGATCCAGAAATTCTGCAAGCGCGGGCGCATCAATGTGACCATCCTGATCGAGCAGATGCGAGAGATTCCCTATCGATTGAATCGCCCGATGATTCGCGGCTACCTGGCGGCGCTGGAGATGATGAGGAAGGAGTTTTCCATCGGCGGCGAGATCGACATCAATACGCTGGCGGCGCTTCCCGGCGTCATCCAACCGGCTACTGATCTCGGCGATCTCGAAGAGACATTGGCCGCCGGACTGGAAGCGGCTCTCGGGCAGGCTCTGGAATCCGTCGTTCACATGCGTGCCGTTGAGGGCCGCGAGATGGCCAAGGAGATGCGAGAGCGACTGGCCACCATCGAACGGCATCTGGAAGTCATCGAACGCCATGCTCATGGCGTGCTGGAACTGGCCCGCGAGCGGTTGCAAAGGCGCCTGCAGGAGTTGGCCGCCGATGTTAACATCGATGAGACCCGGTTCGCTCAAGAAGTCGTTATGCTCGCTCAGCGCGGCGATATCAGCGAGGAGATCAGCCGGTTGAAGAGTCATATCGAACAATATCGATCGCTGTTGGAGAGCGAAGAACCCGTCGGTCGCAAACTGGAGTTCTTGCTTCAGGAAATGAATCGCGAGGCGACCACCATTCAGTCGAAATCTTCGGGCTTGCCCGTGTCCCAGGCGGCGATCGAGATTCGCAGCGAGATCGAAAAACTGCGGGAACAGGTCCAGAATGTCGAATAGGAAGCACTTTCTCATCGTCATCTCTTCACCTTCAGGAGCCGGCAAGACGACGTTGGTCTCGGCGCTGCTGAGCCGCGTCCCGCAGACCCGACTCTCGGTATCGTACACGACGCGCCCGCCGCGGCCACATGAGATCGACGGCAAAGATTACCGGTTCATCAGCCAGGATGAATTCGAACGGATGCGCCAGCGTGGCGAGTTTCTGGAGTGGGCAGAGGTTCACGGGCATCTCTATGGAACCTCGCGGCGGATGATCGAAGAGATTCTGACCGCCGAGTGCGACGCCGTTCTCGATATCGATGTCCAGGGGGCCGCTCAAGTCAGAAAGCAATTTCCCGATGCGGTCACCATTTTCATTCTCCCCCCCTCGTTTGCCGAGCTCAAACGGCGATTATCTTCTCGAGGAACGGAGACGCCGGAATCGCTGGAACGCCGTTTGCACGTCGCTCGCCAGGAAGTCTTGCGCTATACTGAATTCCAATACTTGGTGGTCAACGATCAATTGGATGCCGCGATCGCGGCCGTGGAAGCCATCGTGCGAGCCGAGCGCCAGAAGCGCCAGCGGCGCGAAGACGAGGCGCGGGCGATTCTTCGAACATTTGATGAGCAACCGGCGGCCGGAAGGAAGTGATGTCCTCCTCCGGGCGCGAACTATGGGTGCGGCGAGGTCCGAGCGACGATGAACATCATCCTGGGAGTCACCGGCTGTATCGGCGCTTATAAGGCGGCCGAAGTGTTGCGTCAGCTTCAGGAGCAGGGGGCGACCGTGCGCGTCGTGATGACGCCGAGCGCGCGCCAGTTCATCGCTCCACTCACTTTCGAGGCCCTCTCCGGACAGCCGGTGTTGACGGACCTCTTCCAACCGGGATTGAACACGCGGATCAAACATATCGAGATGGCCCGCTGGGCGGATCTCCTGCTGGTCGCTCCGGCCACGGCTCACATCATCGCCAAATTCGCTCATGGGCTGGCCGATGATCCGTTGACCACCGTGTACATCTCGGCCACCTGCCCGACGGTCATCGCCCCGGCCATGAATGTGGAGATGTGGCGACACGCGGCCACGCAAGAGAATATCGCCGTCCTCCGCGCACGCGGCGTGGAGGTCATCGAGCCGGAGAGCGGCTTTCTGGCCTGCGGGGAAGTCGGCCCAGGACGATTGGCCGAGCCGGCCCGAATCGTCGCGCGAGTCATGGCCATCCTCCAACGCGCTCCATCCCAGCGTCGGGATCTCGCCGGAGAACATGTCCTGGTCACCGCCGGTCCTACCTGCGAAGATATCGATCCCGTTCGATTCATCACCAATCGCTCTTCGGGCAAGATGGGCTATGCGTTGGCCGAGGCCGCCTTGGCCCGTGGCGCCGACGTGACGCTCATCAGCGGGCCGACCCATCTGACTCCTCCCCGAGAGGCGCGATTCATCCCCGTGTGGTCCACCGAGGAGATGTACGAGGCGGTGATGCGCCATTTGAATGAGGCAACTATCATCGTCAAGGCGGCGGCAGTGGCCGATTTCCGGCCTCGGGAGAGGCCGTCGAACAAGATCAAAAAATCGGCCGAGCCTCTGCACATCGAACTGGAGCCGACGCCAGATATTCTCGCCGAGGTGGGGCGGCGAAAGGGCCATCGACTGGTCGTCGGCTTCGCGGCAGAGACGGACCATCCCATCGAGCATGGCCGCGAGAAACTCGCGCAGAAGAATCTCGATGTGATCGTCGTCAATGACGTCACGGCCGAGGGAGCGGGCTTCGACGTGGACACCAATCGGGGGACGCTCCTCGATCGGCACGGTGGTCTCATCGAACTTCCCCTGATGTCTAAACGCGAGATGGCCGAGCGCATTTTTGATCACCTGGTGGAGACCTTCTTGAAGCCGAAGCGCGCCGGGTCAGATGAAGAGTGAGCGATGATGAGGGACGATCGTCATTGGCGTCAAGCCTGGTTGGAGCTGATCGATGAGATCACCCGATACGTGAAATACCTCCGGGAGATGGGCATCGAAGAATATGAGGTGACGATGCCGATGGGCGCCGATCGGCTACCACCTCCGCCTCTGGCGAGCGCGGCGCGTCTCGCCGAATCCGGATCCTCGGATGAGGTCAGGACTGCGGCGCTGTCCGAGCCGCGCTCCGGAGAACCCATCGCTGTGAAGGGAGAATCACCCATGGCGCAGAAAAAGAAACGCGTTATCAGTCAAACCCAGGCGTCGCTGTTTGGTGATCTCGCGCCCGCCGAGTCCCCGGGCGAATCTTCGTTGCCCGCCGATGAAACGCTGGAAGATATTCGTGCGGACATCGGCGAGTGCACGCGATGTAAATTGCACGAGCACCGGACGCATATCGTCTTTGGCGAAGGGAATCCCCACGCCGATCTCATGTTCGTTGGTGAAGGGCCGGGCGCCGATGAAGATGCCACCGGTCGCCCATTTGTCGGTCGTGCTGGACAGCTTCTCGATCGTATGATCGAGGCTATCGGCATGAAGCGCGAGCAGGTGTACATCGCCAATATCGTCAAGTGCCGTCCTCCGGGCAATCGCGAACCGGAGCCCGATGAAGTGGCCACCTGCGAACCGTTCCTCTATCGTCAGATCAACGTCATCAAACCCAGGCTGGTGGTGGCGCTGGGCGGTGTGGCCACAAAGACGTTGCTCCGCACCAAAGCGCCGATCTCCAAACTTCGGGGGCGATTCTTCGATTTTCGCGGCACGAAATTACTGCCTACTTTCCACCCAGCATTTCTCCTCCGCTCGCCGAACAAGAAGCGCGATGCCTGGGAAGATCTGAAAAAAGTCCGCGATTTCCTGCAGGGGAAGATCGTGGAGTGACGGCGATAGGAAAGGCGTTGCCATGACCGCCGCCAGTTCGCCCGTCTGAGTGGATCGAGGTGGCCATGGGATTCATCTCGCCAACCTCGCTCTGGCCTCTTCCCGCACGAAAGGATGCTCGTCTTTGAGCGCCCGCTCGATGTGGGCGTGGGCTCGTCGACCGGCGAGTTCTCCGAGCGCCCACACGGCATGACCGCGAATGATAGGGTCGGGATCGGTTTCGATCAACCGTTGGAGCAGAGGGATGGCCGGCTCATACCTCTGATTGGCAGCGACGATAGCCGCATTGCGCAGCAGACCACGACGTTTGGCGCGTCGTAAGGCTGTATGTCGAAAACGGTGGCGGAACGCCTCGTCAGACTCTATGGATAAAACCTCATTGAGGGCGAGCGTCTTACCCACGCCCGATTGAGGATGAAATTCTCTCCAGGTCGTCTTGGGAAGTTGTCGATTGTGCGGACATACGTGTTGGCAAACGTCACAACCGAACAGCCAGTCGCCGATGAGAGGGCGGAGCGCGCGGTCGATGATGCCGCGATTCTCGATCGTCAGATAGGAGATGCATCGTCGGGCATCCACCACGTACTGTTCGGTGATCGCGCCCGTCGGACAATCATCGATGCAGTCGAGCGCGCGAAGACAGGTGCGCGCGTCTTCTTGGTCAGGCGTCAGGTCGACATCGAGGAGAATCTCGGCGAGGAATACCCAGGAACCGAAGCGATCGGTGATGAGGCAGGAATTGAACCCGATCCGGCCGAGACCGGCGCGCCGCGCCACAGCGCGTTCCAGGAGAGGAACGGCGTCGACAAAACAGCGCGCCTGCACCTTTCGTCCAATCCACTCTTCGATCCTGGCTACCAGCGTCCAGAGTCGAGGAGGAATCACCTCATGATAATCGCGTCCCCACGCATAACGGGCGATGCGCCCTTCGCCAGGACCAACCTCGTCGAATTCGCCACTATAGTAGTTCACGGCCAGCGAAATGATCGATCGTGCTCCAGGCACCAGCTCATTTGGCCGCGCGCGCAACGTTGGCCGTCGTTGCAAGTACGCCATATCGGCGGACCTGCCTGCGCGAAGCCAGTCGAGATAGCGCTCTTCTTCTTCGACGAGCGGCTCGATGCGCATCACACCGACGAGATCGAATCCCAACCGATGGGCTTCCTCTTTGACGCGCGCTGTGAGTTGCTTCATCGCCGCTAGTGATAAACTTTACCAGTCTCCGAAAGAGCGGGCAATGGGGTCCTCATGTCTCAGTGGGAGGAATGGGCCACCACCGACTTTCGTCGGGCGCCTCCGAGCCGTGAGCTGATGGTCGTTATGAGCGCCAGAGAGTCGGCGCATTGAGCTTTCCCCGTCGAACTCGTTATAATTCGAAACCGCGCATCCTTGAACATTATGGAGGGACGATGAACATCGCCTTTGTATTCCCCGGTCAAGGCTCACAAGCGGTGGGCATGGGGAAGGATCTCTATGACGCGTACCCTGTGGCTCGAGAGGTCTTCGAACAGGCCAACGAGGCTCTGGGATTTGATATCACCCGGTTGTGCTTCGAAGGTCCAGAACAAGAGCTCATGCTCACCACCAATACTCAGCCGGCTATGCTGTTGGTCAGCTATGCGGCTTACTGCGCTTTGGGGCATACGCCGGCAGTGGCGGCCGGACACAGCCTGGGCGAATATTCGGCTCTGGTGGCCGCCGGCAGTGTGCCGTTCGCCGATGCCCTCAAGCTCGTTCGTGCGCGCGGACAGTTCATGCAGGAAGCCGTTCCCGTCGGAGAAGGAGCGATGGCGGCCATAATGGGGGCGAGTTTGGAGGAAGTGACGCGATACCTCGATGAGCGCGCGCCGGGCGGCGACCGCGTCCTGGAGATCGCCAATTATAACAGTCCGCAGCAAATCGTCATCTCGGGACATCGAGACGCTGTGGAACGGGCTGTGCGGGAGATGCGAGCGGCCCGCGCCGTGATGTTGCCCGTGAGCGCGCCCTTCCATTGTCGGTTGATGAAACCGGCCGAACAGCGATTGGCGCCGGAGATCGAGAAGATCGCATTCGCCGACCTGCGGTTTCCCATTTACACCAACGTGGATGCCTGCCGCATCACGTCGGGCGAGCAGGCCAAGCGGGCGCTCCAGCGCCAGGTGAGTCGGCCCGTTCGCTGGACGGACATCATCCAGAAGATGTTGCGCGATGACGGAATCACGCACTTCGTTGAAATCGGGCCGGGGAAAGTCCTCTCGGGATTGATCAGACGGATTGCCAGGGCAGAAGGTGTCCCGGTGGTCCTCCTCAACGTCGAAGATCGTCAGAGTCTGGAGAAAACCCGAACGGCGATTCAGGCGGCGGCATCGAGCGCCTGATTCCGGGCGCCGGTCGTCATCGAGTCGTCTCTCGACGAGGCGTCGGCCATCAGATGCGCGCCGCAGAGGTACGGAGGGGTCATATGTACAGTATGCGATCCATCCCCTTGAAACGCGTGGGCGTCATCATCAAGCCGAAACTGAAACAAGCTCAGGAGGTTCTCCACCAACTGGCTCGATGGCTCGCCGATCACGACATCGAGTTCGTGGCCGAGCCTCCGGTGAAGGAAATCGCTCCCCGTTGTCAAGCTCAGATTGTGCCGCGCGATGCAATCTCGCGGCAGGTCGATGTGATCATCGTCTTCGGTGGGGACGGGACGATGATCGCCACGGCGCGCAGTTTGAACGATTTCCCCGTGCCCGTTCTGGGCGTCAACTTCGGTGGGTTAGGTTATCTGACCGAATTCACGCTCGAGGAGCTATTCCCGGCGCTGGAGCAAATGCTCTGCGGCGCCATCGGCGTGGAACGACGAATGATGCTCGATGCGATGGTCTGGCGGCGAGGCCAACCGGTTGCCGCACAGACGGTGCTCAATGATGCCGTGGTCAATAAGAGCGCGTTGGCTCGCATCATCGAGATCGAATGCTTGGTCAACGATCAGTACGTGACGTCTTTCCGCGCCGACGGTATCATCGTGGCCACGCCGACGGGCTCGACGGCCTATTCGCTTTCGGCGGGAGGGCCCATCGTCTATCCCACGATGGAGGCTCTCCTCATCACACCCATCTGTCCTCACATGCTGACCAATCGACCTCTGGTCATTCCCCCTACTTCGACGGTGAAACTCATTCTGCGCACCGCTCGCGAAGAGGTCACCCTCACCCTGGATGGGCAGACCGGCGTCGACCTCCAGAGCGATGACGAGGTCACCGTTCGTCGCAGCGAGCGGTATCTGGAACTCATTCGTCCTCTCCATAAAAACTACTTCCAGGTGCTCCGCGACAAACTCCACTGGGGGAGGTAGCGCTTTCCGATGATGGCGATGCCATAGGCCACGAAGGCTCATTCCGTATTCGCCGCTGGTCGATGGTGAAGCATACAGTGCGCACACATCGATTGACGGTCCATAGAGAGAACGTCGTTTGACCGACTGCCGGTCTCGTTGATGGTTTCCCGCCGTCTCCTCGCTCGTCTGGTGCGTGAGATCCTCGATATGGAAAAGCCCAAAATGAAATCGGGCCGGCCAGAAGACCGCTCACTGCAGCTTCCGCCGATACTCCCACACCTGCCGGGGAGTGAGCGATTCACTTCTGGCCTTGGCCGCGTCTTCCGGAGAGAGAGAGACGAAGTCTGCAGGCCGATGTTTATCGTTGCCCCAGGCGGTGAGAATATAATTGATGATGGCCGCCACCTGTTCATCCCTCAGGTGAGCCGTCGGCGGCATCTGACCATCGAAGGAGCGATCGCCGACTTTGATCTCTCCCTCTAACCCGTGAAGGACGACCAGCAGTGCGTAGCGCCGGTCTTTGAACAGTATCTCGTTTCCGGCCAGCGGGGGAGCCAGTCGGCCCATTCCTTCTCCTTGAGCTCGATGACAAGCGGCACAGGACTGGCGATACAGTTCGGCCGCGTCGATTGTCCCGTCCCGGGATTCTGACGAGCGAGGCGAGGAGTCAGCTTCAGAGGGGGGATGGGGCCCCAGGTAGGTCGCCAGGTAGTTCAACAACGTTTCGCGCTCCTCGGGCTCGATCTCCATGCCATATTCTTCCATCTCACTGATCGTCTCGGCCCACATCTCCCGACTGATGCCCGCCGAATCAGTGACATATTCAAGACCATGACACGTCTGGCACTTGGTCATCACCAGTTCGACTCCTGGTCCTTTGGGCAGAGGCGACTGGGTTAATGCCAGAACGATGAGCACGACCGTCGCGGTAATGAACACATAGGCGAAGATCTTACGCACGATCCGACCTCCCCAGTGATGATCTCTGACGAATCACTGTTATCGAACCAGAGGACGCATCCATCTCTTCATCACCTCACCGTGATCCTGACCTTATCCACGCCATACCACTCGTAACCGGAAGGATTCCAGTGAATGCTGCCATCGAGCGGCTGACTCCGGCCGAGGGCATCGACGGCGCGCGCCCAGATCTCATGTTGACCGGGACCCATGGGCACGGTGATCGTCCAGAGGTACCAGGCATAGCGACTGGCAGGCACCTGCAGGTGCGCGCGCTGCCAGGTCTCCCCCCGGTCGGTGGAGACATACACCGCCTCGATCCCCACCATCCCGTCATTCCAGGCGACGCCACTGATGGCGACCGGGCCGGCGGCGACGCTGTCATCCTCCAGTGGCGACCAGATGATGCTCTTGACGCGCTGGCGCCAATTGGGCGCACTGTTGTCAAACGTTCGCTTCAGTCTGGTACCGGGCTTGACGGGGCGGATATATGTCCGATAGCGAGGGATCTGGTTGTGATTGAACGTCTCATGGGCCTCCAATCGCAGACGGTGAAGCCACTTGATATTCATGGTGCCGTAGTAACCGGGGATGATGAGTCGCACCGGTCCACCGTGAACGGCCGGAATGGGCTCACCATTCATTTCCAGGGCGAGAATAGCCTTGTCTATGACATCGTGGAGGGGAACGCTGTGCTCGAAATCGGGCGCCGTGGGGACGAGCGGCGCGTCCTTGCCCTCGGCCGTGAGGAATCGGGCGCCGGGATGAGTGGTGACGCCGGCTCGCTCGAAGACCGTTTTGAGGAGTACGCCGCGCCAGCGCACGTTGCCCATCCCACCTTTTTTCCACTGCGTGCCGCGCGTCTTCACCGTCTGGGCATAATAGCTCCGACCATTGCCCGAACACTGCAGGACCATTTCGACTTCCGTTTGCTCCATCCGGGTCAGCTCGGTGGCGCTGATGATCCGAGGCGCTTTGACTAACCCGATGATCTCAATTGTCCAGCCATCGAGCGGGAGAGGGTCGAGGGTGAGCGAGCCAGGGAGAAACTGATTATTGCGCACAAACAGAATCTCCTTCGGCGTCACTCGATGCTGACGCAACAGTTCGATGGGCGTTTCCAGGACGCCCGTTTTGCTGTTATGGACGATGAGTCGCCGATCCTTACCGGCGATGAGGCGTGAAGGATCGATCGGCTCTTGAGCCTGCGCGGCATAGAGGTTGGCGGGCGAAACGCCCCAGCCGATGGCCGCCGTCCCCGCTAATTGGACGAATGTGCGCCGGTCAAGCGACGCCGCTGGGAGAGCAGAAATTGAAGGAGTCCGGCGATCTCGGTCGGAGGAGCGAGGGTATTTGGTTGGCATTCTGTCATCCTCCCCGATTGTGAATTCATGAAGCTCGGTCGATGAAGCCGTCCATCAAGCGGCGATGCGCTCAACGTCGCGCTTCACTCGCCTCGCTCGTCATACGTCCGTGCCGACCTCAGATGATATTGAAGCGGTGATGATGGCCTCTTGTCGACCGCGTGTCAAGGGCGACGGAGAAGGAATGCGCGCCGATGGCATTTCCGCGGGAGCGTGAATCCCACGGTTGCATTGTGTCAAGCGCGAGGGAGAAAGCATACGCACCGACTGCCGGCGTGAAGACGCTCGAACGTGCTGCATCCGGTCTTCATCGAGGATCGACGAGTTTCATTTTCACGCCCGGCGTCCTGTTCAGAGGAATCGTCGATTGTCCAGCTTCACCAATTGAGAAGGCGACGGAGCGTTCTCATGTGACTCCGACTGACGTCCACCTGATGACCACAACTCAACGTCAATCGCGCCGTGTTATTGTCGAACGCGGTGATTTCTCGGATGTGATTGATGTTGACAATACTCTGACGGTGCACGCGAATGAAGACGTCCGGGTCGAGTCGATCTTCCAGTTGCGCCATGGTTGTGTATTTGGTCCAGAACTCACCCTCGGCCGTGGTCACATACACCAGGCCTCGATCGATGCGCAAAGAGGTGATTTCATCAATGGGGAGGATGCGGATGCGGCGGTGAGCGCGGACCGGCAGGCGTTGCAGATACTGTTCGGGTCGGCCAATGGCCGTCTGCAAGAATTCGGCCAATCGGGCGCTGGCCCACTCGCGCGCCGTCAGCTTCTCTCGCACCTTGGCGATGGCCTGCTCCAGGCGCTGACGGCGAATGGGCTTCAACAGGTAATCGACGGCATTGACTTCGAAAGCCTCGACCGCGTACCGATCATAGGCGGTGACGAAAATGACCAGCGGCAGCCGGTCCAGATCGAGCATGCGGAGCACGCCGAAGCCATCCAGATCGGGCATCTGCACATCGAGCAGAAGCAAGTCGGGCCGGTGCGTTTCGATCTTCAGCACGGCCTCCGAACCGCTCTCAGCTTCGGCGACGATCTGGATATCGGCGAATTCCCTGAGTAGCCGACGCAACCGCTTTCGCGCCAGCTCCTCGTCATCGATGATGAGCGTGCGGATGATAGACATCGCTTTCATTATTCCAGATCCCAACGCCCCGGGCAACGAGCAGCAGAACCCAGAGGCGAGGACGTCGAGGGCTCTCTCGGAAGGAGGATCTCCATGCCCGAGGTGAATCGCTGATAGTGAGAGAACTCCCTGATGATGCGAAGCCGGTAGCTGAACAGGCCCAGCATCTTGGCCTGGATGGCGAGTTGGCTGCGCTCGGGGAAGACGACCTGACGATCGATTTGCTCTTGCCACAACTCAAAGCTGAACTCTCTGCTGCTCGTGATCAACCACCGGCGGACGGTGCCAATGCTCCGCATCGACACCCGCATGATGTAGAAAGACGCCTCATCAATCCAGGCCGTGCCGGCCATCTTGAGCATCGCTTTTTCGACGAAGGAGCGAGGCGTGGCTTCGGGATTGGGCGTGAGAGCGACTTTGATGGTGGGGCGCCCATTGAGCTGCTCTCGCCCGATGACGGTCATACCATAGAGTTCCAATACGCGACTGAGAGGTGGCGATTTCGCTTCTTCTCCGCTTCGTGCCTCGGCTGAAGCGTGCCGGTGTTGCTCTCGCTGTCGCAGGTCCCGCTCGATCTGCTTTCGTCGTTGCTCCGCCGTGGTCTGCTTCCCATCCTTGGCGAGCAGGTTGGCGCTGGGAGGACCGTATGGATTGGGGAAAATCTGAAAGATTTTGACGCGTCGGCTTTTCACCGGGCCACCCGCCCGCAGGACCTCACGGATGCGCGTCTCTCGGAAGGTATAATTCTCTCTCAGGGCTTCTTGATGTCTGGCTCTGGCCAGCACGCGCTCGCGCAAGGTCGCCGCTGTCGGCAGCGGCCGGTCTTGCCCAGCGCTGGGATTCACGCCGACATATCCCACAAAAAGGAGAGCGAGGATGATCGGCGATCTGCATCTGTGCACGGTTTTGTTCACCTCCCTGAGTGCGGCCATATACTTCACAGCACACAATACGCGACGTCTCCCACCGCGAGCTCTCTCTGGCACGGGAGCCATAGAAAATCTTCGTTAATGGGTTGCTGGTTCAACCCCAACCGGAATGGCAAACGATACCGTCGTGCCCTGTCCGGGCAGGCTGTCAATGTGTAGTGCCGCTTCTTCTCCATACAGGCGAACCAGGCGATCGTTCACATTGGCCAGTCCAACGCCGCGCGAGAGAATGTGAGAGAGCTCCGAACGCGAGATGCCCACGCCGGTATCGGCCACCGAGATGCGCAGATATCCTGCCGTCACCGTCGCCGAGAAGGTGATATCGCCACCGCCGGGAGCCGGTTCGATGCCATGTTTGACGGCGTTTTCGATGAGCGGTTGAATGGTGAGGGCGGGAATCTGGACCGCTTGTGCTGTCGGAGCGATCTCCGTCCGGAATCGTAGCTTGTCGCCCAAGCGCATTTTTTCCACCTTCACATACGTTTTCACCAGATCGAGTTCCTGCTCCAGCGTGACGAAGGCACGATTGGTTTTGAAGGCGTGACGGAAGAGATCGGCCAGGTCGATGATGAGTTCCTCGGCGGCGGCTGGATCTTCCCCGATGAGCGCGGCGACCGAATTGAGGGCATTGAAGAAAAAGTGCGGATCGATTTGCGCCCGGAGCGCGCGGAGTTCGGCTTCGGCGGCCAGCTTCCGCAGTTCCTGTTCAGCGATGGCCTGCCGGCGCCGTGCTTCATGAAGACGCAGATTCTCCAAAGTGCGTTCAATTTGTGCGGCGGCCGTCCGGAGAACGCTCAACTCCTCGCTCAAATAATCTTGTCCATAAGCCCGTGGCCCGACCAGAATGACGCCCATTGGCGCCTCCAGCGATCCAATAGTCAACGCGAGTTCGATGCGCCGTCGGTCCAATTCCGCGTACAGAGCGTCATCGCTGATAGCCCGCTTGAGCAGCACCTGAGAGCGCCGTTCGCTGAGCGCCTCGGAGAGTCGAACGGCGAGGGCGTCCGAGGGAGGCAAGAAATGAGCAGTCTGAGTGGCGAATGCCTCTTTCAGTGTCTCGGAAACGGTGTTCATCAGTGATTCTTCATCGGTCACCGCGCGCAGCCGATCGTTGAACCAATCGAGCAACTGGGAATAATCGCGACGCTTGAAGAGATGCCGATCGACCAACCGATAGATGCGATCGCGCAGTGGTGGATAGAAGGCCAGAACGCCGAGCCAGAGTCCGGTGAACAAGATCAACTGAAGCGTTCGGTCAGGAACCAGAATGAGAGTCGCGCTCAGGGGCGCTTCCACCAGTTCGGCGTAAGCCAGCGTGATGAGGAAAATGGCGAGTAACGCCGCCCCGCGCTTCAAGACGATGTCCATGAACGTCGCTTTGTAGAACCGATAGGCGATGATCAATCCGGCGGGAATCGGCGAGAGCGCCCATATCAAAGAGAATCCCGACCACGTCCCGATGCTCTCGCCGCCCGGTGGGCGCGCGGTGTCTCCCCCTACAGCGTGGAGGACGATCATCATCATGTTCGCTCCATTCCACAAGAACGCTGCCAAAGATACGAGAAGGGAAGCGAGCATCCCCTTCCGTCGCCGACGTACCCGAGTGAGATCGCGTCCCACCAGGAAGCTCAAGACGGCGAATATGAACGTGCCGATGAGAAAACCGAAGAGAGCCACCAATTGCTCGACTTCGACGACGTCTGCGTTCTTGCGTAGCTCATCGCTTCGCAGTCGCGCCGCTGCCGCCAAGGCCAGGCGCGAGTGAGGAGCTAACTGTCGAGCGCGCCGCCAATTGGCTTGCGCTCGAGCGCGATCACCCATCTTGCTGTAGGTGTCGCCCAGAATGAGGTGGATCTCGGCTCGCTGCTCTTCGCTCCCGGGATGTTGTTCCAACAGACGAAGGATTTCGGCGAAGTCTTCCACTGCCAGGCGATCGCGACCGAGAAAGGACGGGGTATAAAAACAGGAATATCCCCGCAGTTCACGGACCTCGATGGAGTCTGGAGCGAGTGTGACGGCGCGATCCAGTTCGGCGAAGGCTCGTTGACCCAGGGTGGCGGCTTGTTCCGGCGGTGCGAGATTATAACCGATCTTCAAGCCGAGTAACGATCCGTGATAGGCCAAAGCGATGGCGTTATCCGGGTCGCGAGCCAGAATCTGTTCGAAGATTTTTTCCGCCTCGAACTGGGCTGCCGCTTCGCGCTCCACGGCCAACCAGTAGTAGGCGCGCCCCAAATCCAGTTGTCGCGCCAGATTGTCCGGATCGGCGGCCAGTTGCGCCTTCAAGTGGTCGATGTATTCTAACTGCATCTGCCGGTACCGCTGCATCACGGACCACGGGGTCTCATTCCGATAGACATCTTGTGCGAGCGACGGAGTGCTCGCCATGAACACGATCATCATGCTGAGAAGGTGCCGCATCGGTGACATGACACGATACCTCGTTTTTGTCTCTCGTGAATTCGCCGAGCGGGTCTCCCCGACGATTTGCCTGCCGACGGCCACTCCGGAAGATGTCGACGATCCCGCTCGGAGGAGCCACTTCCCGCTCGGCTATTTGTAGAAGGCGATGTCATCAAGATACAGCTCGAACGCTTCATGAGGCGCGCCGCTAGTGAAGAATGCGATGCTCTTCACCTGCCGCGCATTCCATTCCACTCGCCTTCCGAACCCTTGTTGCCGGAGTTCGGAGAAAGGGATGCGCACCAGCCTCCACTCGTTTCCGGCGGTGAACGAAGCGAAGAAGGCGTCATAATCCTTGACGGCAGCGATGTGCACGAGCATCCGGTATGTTTTGCCATCGCCTCGAACGTAGAATTGGATGCCTCGGTAAGCGCTCACGTCGACCGTCGATTGAGGATCTCGGCTGAGTGACAGCGCGGCGCCGGCAAAAGGTCCCCAGGTGAATCGAGTCGTCACCCGTCCGCTGATCTTGAGGGCGTGTCGCGATCCATGGGCGCCGGCAGGAACGATGTCGATCTGTGCGTGGGATGAGCCTCCGGCCACGCGATCATCGACGGCTGTCCATCGACCGCCCCAGCGGCTGATCGTGTCCCCGTCTTCGAAGTCCTCGACTAAGGGGCCCGAGGGTGGCGCCGTAGGGCTCGCTTCGGCGACCGCATGTTCGGCGAACAATCGCTGGCGGTCGATCACCCGGCCACCTCGGATGACTTTCCAGATCCTCTCCGTCGCCGAGATGTCCTTGAGCGGATCGCCATCGAGGATCACGATGTCGGCCAGTTTCCCCGGCTCGATCGTGCCCAGGCGATCGCCGGCGCCGAGGTAATCGGCCGCTTGTCGCGTGGCGGCGATGATGGTTTCCAGCGGGGTGAGTCCGGCTTCGACGAGCAGAGCGAGTTCCCGGTGCAGGGCCGGACCGTGAAACGTCCCCGGATTTCCGGCGTCCGTTCCCGTCACGATTTTCACGCCCGCCGCTCGCGCGCGGCGCACGTTCATCTTGGCCGCCTGCAATCGATGTTCGAGCTGAATGACCGCGCGCGGGTGCTCTCTCAGCCTTCGAAGCATGGGGGATGACGATGCGGTCAGACCGGTCAAAATGGTCGGCAGGACGCAGGCGCGCACCAAGGGATCATCGGCCGGGCGAAGCCCTTTGGCCAGATTCAGGAGCGCTTCGAAGACGGCGAGCGTCGGCGAGTAGAATACGCCTCGCTCGGCCATGAGCGCGATGGTCTCATCGTCGAGATCTTCTTGATCGGCATGTTCAATCCCATCAGCCCCGGCCAGCACAGCTTCCCGCACGTCCTGGCCGGTCCCGCAGTGTACCGAGACGCGCAACCCGGTCTTATGGGCTTCATCGATGATGGCGGCCAGGAGCGACCGATCGAGCTTGGGGAGCGGTCGTTCGGGCGTTCCCCCATCGTAAATGGCTTTAATGCCGTCAACCCCATCGGCGGCCAGCGCGCGGACGCCGGCGCGAGCCTGCTCCTCGGTCTTCACTTGAAAAACGGCGGCATCCACGACGAAGTCCGGCGCGCCGGCGAAAATCGTGCTCACCGGATGGCCACCCGGTGCCGTGAAAACCTTACCGACAGCGAAAAGGCGCGGGGCGAGGAGATCGCCGGCCCATTCTCGGGCCCGGAGATCGAGGATGCGCTCTTCCATATCCCCCAGACTCTTGATCGTCGTCACGCCAGAGAAGAGATAAGCCTTCAGATCATGGAGTTCGCGCGCGGGCGTATATTCCTCGGGCGAGGTGGCGGCTCCGGCGCTGCCGCCGAGGTGGACGTGCACGTCGATCAATCCGGGCAGGATGGTTTTACCCCTGGCAGCGATGGCTCGGGCACCGTCGGGAATGGTCGCTTCGCGCTCGCCGAGGACGGCTTTGATCTTCTCCCCTTCGATGATCACCACGGCATTGTCTATTGGCGCGCGCCCCGTCCCATCGATCACCCGGCCACCTCGAATGACCAGAACCGGCGAGCGCTCGGCCGAGATCTCTCCACCTCTCCATAGAGCGGCGAGGGCGAACACCAGAATGACGGTCGTCGCCAACGCTTTCTTGCTCCAGGGGAGGGGCTCAGCCGGTTCCCAGCGGAAGAGTTGAGTGGCAATGATGAGAGCCACGCCGAAGGTGAGACCCAGAACGATCAGATTCCCAAGATTCGCTGACAACCCGACGCCATCGACGATGATCCGTCGGAGCCCATCGACCAGGTAGGTTGATGGCAGCCAGCGAGATATCTTTTGCATCAATGGGGGGAGCATCTCCAACGGAATCGCTGCGCCGCCGAGAAACATCAATGGGAAGAATAGAAGATTGGCCATCACCGGCGCCACTTTGGTATTCTCGGCCACGCTGGCGATGATCAACCCCAGCGCGAGGAAGGCGAGCACACCGACACTCAGCATCACCAGCAATGCCCAGAGACTCCCGGCGATCTTCAATCGGTACACTGTCTTGGCCAGCATGAGCTGAATGATCAATGACGAAAGCGCGGTCAGAAAGTTGGTGGCTACTTCGCTGCTCAGGATGAGCCAGGGATGAATGGGTGCTAAGCGGTATCGTCGCAGGATGTTTCGTTCCCGGGCGGTGACCAGGCCGATATTCAATCCGAAGAACCCAACGGCCATGGTGCTGATGCAAAGCAGACCAGCGGTCATGATCCCCGTCGATCGCGGTCCGCCGCGGCCGAAGATGCTGAGAAACACGAAAAGAAAGAAAAGCGGGAAGAGATAGTTCCAGAAGAGCGCCTGCCGATCGCGCAGGGTGAGCTTCAGGTGTATGGTGGTCAAGGTCAGCCAGGCGTTCATCGATCAATACTCCTTCCAGTGAGTTCGATGAAGACATCCTCCAACGTGGGGCGCATGACATGCAGATCGAGTAACTCGTGATTCCCGGACTCCAACCACTTGATGAGCTCCACCACGGTGCGTGGAACATCAACTGTCCACACCGTGTATCCTTCCTCGTTCCGGGCGACCTTCTGGACGAAGGGAATTCGACGCAGAGCGTTCACCTCGATGGGAGTCGCCGTCCGGAACGCGATCCGCGATTGACCGCGCGAGCGCGCGACCAACCGACGCGGCGTATCCAGAGCGATGATCCTCCCGCGATCGATGATGGCCACTCGATCGCACAATTTTTCGGCCTCTTCGATGTAGTGAGTGGTGAGGATGATCGTCTTGCCCCCGGCGCGCATCCGTTCGATGACTCCATGGAGTTCGCGCCGCGCCTGCGGGTCGAGGCCAGCCGTCGGCTCGTCGAGGATGATGACGTCCGGATCGTTCACCAGTGCCAGCGCCACGGCCAGCCGCTGCTGCTGACCACCCGAGAGGGTATCGAATACGCTCTCGGCTTTCTCCTGGAGCGCGACGAGCTGGAGGAGTTCTCCCACCGGGATTCGACGCGGATAGAAACTGGCAAACAGCTTTAGCGCTTCGCGCACCTTGATCTTGTCCGGCAGGGCTGTCGATTGGAGCGCCACGCCGATACGTCGCTTCACCTGATCGGCCTGAGTGATGGGATCATAGCCCCCCACGCGCACCTGGCCGCCATCGGGGCGGCGCATGCCCTCGATGATCTCTACCGTCGTCGTCTTTCCCGCCCCATTGGGTCCGAGCAGACCGAAAATCTCGCCCCGACGAACATGGAAGCTGATGCCGCGCACGGCCTCCACGTCTCCATAGCGCTTCCAGAGATCCTGCACGAGGACGGCAGGTGGACCCTCTTCAATGCTCGACATGGACGTTTCCATCATCTCTATGGTGCTCATCGATTCATCGCTCGATGAAACGCTCATATGCCACTCTTGCCTTCGAATGCATCCACTCTGAATCTTACGCGGGCCAGCGGCCGTATCTCAACCTCTTTCTGGTGAGCGGTCGGAATGACCTCGCGATCGGTCGGAAAAGCGACCCGACGGGTATCCGGGCGCGTCGCCGAAAGCGGATACGAGAGGGCATCACCTCTCTTCAGCGGATCGGCGATGTCCTCATCGTCATCGACCTCCCCGGTCGGCCACCATCCCGCTTCGAGGACTCTTTGACATCGCTCCCGAGTCGATTATAATTAGTGCTTATAGGCCAGTAAATTGAATTTATTGATCGGGAGGTTGGGAGGGACGATGGATTTCGAGTTGAGCGAAGAGCAGTGGCACATCAAGCGCCTGGTCCGTGAGTTTGCCGAGAGTGAGATTCGCCCGCACATCATGGAGTGGGATGAAGCACAGCATTTTCCCCGGGAGCTTCTCCTCAAGCTCGGGGAGTTGGGATTGCTGGGCGTCATTTTCTCGGAAGAATATGGGGGCGCGGGGATGGGACCGGTCGAGTTTGCTCTGGTGATCGAAGAATTGGCGCGGGTGGACCCGTCGGTGGCACTCTCGGTCGCGGCCCATGTGGGATTGTGTGCCAAGCACATTGATCTGGCGGGCAATGAGGGGCAGAAGCGGAAGTATCTCATGCCGCTGGCCAGAGGGGAGAAGCTCGGTGCCTGGGGACTCACCGAATCAACGAGCGGGAGCGATGCCGCTCACATGAGCACTACGGCGGTCAAGCGGGATGGCCAATGGGTGCTCAATGGATCGAAGAACTTCACCACTCACGGCAGTTATGCCGACATCTATGTCATCCTGGCTAGCACGGACAAGGCGCGGGGAGCTAAGGGCGTCTCGGCGTTCATCGTCGAACGGGGAACGCCGGGATTGACGCCCGGGCGGAAGGAGAACAAACTCGGCATGCGGGCCAGCGATACGGCGTCGGTCATTATGGAAGATTGCCGCCTGCCGGAGGAGAATCTGCTGGGCGAATTGAACCGAGGGTTCATCGATGCTCTGCAGGTTCTCGATGGGGGACGTATCACGATCGGCGCGTTGGCCGTGGGATTGGCTCAGGGCGCGTTGGAGGTTGCGGCGCGATATGCCAGAGAGCGCGTCGCCTTCGGCAAGCCCATTGCCGAGTTTCAAGCTATTCAATGGAAGCTGGCCGACATGGCCACTCAGGTTGAAGCGGCGCGGCTTCTCACCTTACGGGCCGCTCATCTGGCCGGCGAAGGGAAGCCGGTGAAGAAGGCGGCGTCCATGGCCAAGCTATTCGCTTCGGAGATGGCCGTGCGCGTGGCCGAGGAAGCCATTCAGATTCACGGCGGATATGGATATGTCAAGGATTATCCGCCGGAGAAGTACTGGCGGGATGCCAAATTGCTGACCATCGGAGAAGGGACGAGCGAAATCCAGCGCTTGATCATTGCTCGCGAGCTGCTCAAAGAGGTGGAGGGATATTAGGACTCATCTTCCGGCGCGCATGGGCTGGCACATGGCATTCGCTGCCTTGTGTTCCTCCCGTTCGTCGGAGATCGCCGAGGGACGCGTCCCATCGCGGAAGATGAAAAGGCGGCATCCGGAGTTGTACTCTGCAGGGCGCGGAGTGATGGCGATGAGTAATCCATTCGCCCGGGAGCGTCATCACGTCGATTCCGCTTACCGGTCGCATTGGGAGGTGTTTTGACTTCGGCGCCAGAAAATCTCTGGCGCGATATCTCGCCCTCGGTAATCCGCAAACGGGTCGGTCGCGTGTGTCCCGAAATGAGTGCCGCCATCTTCGAAACGATCACCATCATTCCAGTTCCTTGACTGTTCCCCGTTTACCAATTAAGTTTTTGACTTTGCTCGTATGGGTCGAGATATCACAGCGATTATTGAAGGCGTGCTCTCCCGCGATACATTGGCCATCGCCCGCGCCATCTCCCTGGTCGAGAATCGGGACGAGGACGCGCCGAAACTCCTCAAAGCGCTTTTCCCGCATACGGGGAAGGCGTTGATCATTGGCGTCACCGGATCGCCGGGCGTGGGCAAGAGTACGCTGGTCGATCGACTGGCTCTCCATTATCGAGGGGAGGGTGAGTTGATAGGGATCATAGCCGTCGACCCTTCCAGTCCGTTTTCGGGAGGGGCGATCCTGGGCGACCGCATTCGCATGCAGGCGTTGGGCACTGATCCTGGCGTGTTCATTCGCAGCATGGCCACGCGCGGGAATTTGGGCGGATTGGCGGCGACCACGGCCGATGTCGTGAGCATCTTGGATGCCGCCGGATTTCAGAAAATCATCGTCGAGACGGTGGGCGTCGGCCAGGATGAGATCGATATCGTGAAAACGGCCGATGTCATCGTCGTCGTGCTCGTTCCGGGGATGGGCGATGAGATCCAAACGATCAAGGCCGGCATCATGGAGATCGGCGATGTGTTCGTCATCAACAAAGCCGATCGCGAAGGTGTGGAGCGTATGGAGCAAGGTATACGCGCTCTGCTGGAATTGACCGAGCGCACCGATGGCTGGCATCCGCCAGTCGTCAAGACCGTGGCCACACAGAATCAAGGGATCGATGAATTGGCTCGAGCCATCGCGACCTATCGCCAGTTCCGCCGGTCGCCCGATCGACCCGACGAGCGGCGGCGACAAATTGCCGAATACCGGCTGATCGAACTCCTGCGGGATCGGTTGCTCTTCATCGCCCTGGAGCGAGGGTTGCGGAATGGAGAACTGAAAGAGCTGGCGCGCCAGGTGGCCGAGAAGGAGCGCGATCCTTACTCTATCGTCGAGGAAATCGCGTCGCGGGTATTATGAGCAAAATCGATCATTTGGGCATCGCGGTTCGTTCTATCAGTGAAGCGTTGAAGTTTTTTCAGGACACACTCGGACTCTCCATGAGAGGAGAGGAGATCGTCCCCGATCAGCGCGTCCGCGTGGCCCTGCTCCCCATCGGCGATTCGCGCATCGAGTTGCTGGAAGCGACCGATGAACACTCGCCGATCGCCCGATTCATCGCCAAGCGAGGTGAGGGACTGCATCACGTGTGCATCGCCGTTGAGGACATCCGGGCCACGCTCGATCGACTCCAGGCCGCGGGCGTGCGCCTGGTAGATGAGGTCCCGCGATGTGGCGCCGGTGGGCATAAGATCGCCTTTCTCCATCCATCGAGCACCCACGGTGTGCTCATCGAGCTGGTCGAGGAACGCGCATCACCATCTGATGAGGACGATTCATCGATGAATGGTGAAGCCTCGTGAAGAGGGTGTTCTGATCGGGGGAGCGAGGCATCATGGGGTCGGTCAAGACGACCATAACGGGAGCTGCGGAATGAAGCTATCGAGGAAAGTCATCCTCAGCATCGTGGTCATGGCTCTGCTGGTGGCCGGAGCGTTGTTCGTGCAGTATCGAGCGATGAACCCTCGTCCGCCCATTCACATCACTGCCGAGCAAGTGGAGTTGTTGATTGACGCCATGCCCGATCGGCAACGCGCCGCCTATGCCGATCCCGATTTTCGCCGACAATATCTCACCCAACTCCAGGAAGCATTGATCCTGGGAGCAGAGGCCCGACGACTGGGATACACCAGTCGTCCGGATGTCGCCTACAACATGAACCTGCAACGCGACCTCTCGCTGGCTGAGGCGTACAGGAAAAAACATCCCCAGGTGAGCGTCTCGGACGAAGAACTGGACGCCTATTTTCGCGAGCATCCCTGGGCGCTGGATGAGTTTCTTCGCTATAACCCACAATTCGCCGGCCGTGGCGGACGCTTTCGGCGGCGCCTGAGACGGCAACTCGGCGAGACGCGTATCCTGGCCGAACGCGCGCGCCAGGAGGGATTGGATCGGGATCCGGGCGTTGCGTTGCAACTCCGATACCTTCCTCAAGATGTCCTGCGAAAGGCGTTCATCCGCGATCTCCAGAAACGCACGCGGGTGAGCGAGGCGGAGATCGAGACGTTTTACCGTCGTCATCTGGAGGAATTCACCGAAGTGCGCGTGCGGCATATTCTATTCAGTACGCGTCCATCGCAGAATGGTCATGCCGCGCCGCCGGATCGTGAGGCCGTGCGCCGTCGGGCATTAGAGGTGCTCCGCCGCGCCCGCGCCGGCGAAGACTTCGCCACACTGGCCAGAGAGTATTCTGATGATGCCAGTACGCGGGATAAGGGCGGCGATCTCGGGTATTTGAAGCACGAGCAGATGACACCCCAGTATGAAGAGGTCGCCTTCAAACTCAAGCCGGGCCAGATCAGCGATCTGGTGGAAACGCCGTTCGGCTTCTATATCATCAAAGTGGAAGGCCGGCGCACGATACCGCTCGATCGTTCACTGCGTGGCGTGATCGAGAATCGACTCCGGCAACGGAAGCTCCGTCAATTGATCTGCGACATCGCCCGGCGGTATCCGGCCGTGGTAGATGGCGCGCGGCGGATGACTGAGTGCGAGCGGTGAGCCGCGCGCTCGACGATGAATGCCGATGGAGACGAGGCGAGCAACCGGGGAATATCGGCTGGGCGATTTTCGGCTCAGCGTGATCTCCGATGGCGTCTTCTGGTTGGATGGAGGAGCGGTCTTTGGCGTCGTCCCGCGCGTCTTATGGGAGCGCGTGGCTCCTCCCGACGAGAAGAACCGCGTACGGTTGGGGTTGAATACGTTGCTCGTTCAGACGGGTCGAGAGAATGTGTTGATTGATACGGGAGTCGGCGACAAATGGGATGAAAAGCGCCGCCGGATCTACGGTCTCACGCAGCCGCCGACGCTGATCGCATCGCTGGCCGAGCGGGGCCTCGAACCCGAGGATATCGACGTGGTCATCAATACCCATCTTCACTTCGATCACTGCGGATGGAATACGCGATATCTGGATGGTTCCTTGCGGCCGACGTTTCCTCGCGCTCGCTATATCGTTCAACGCGGCGAATATGAGCACGCTCAACATCCCCACGAGCGCGATCGGGCCAGTTATGATCCCGAGAACTGGGCGGGCTTAGAAGAACGGGGGCAGTTGGAGTTGATCGAGGGCGACCAGTCCATCGTGCCCGGCATCGAGGTGGTCAAGCTCTGCGGGCATAATCGCGATTTCCAGTGCGTCTTCGTGCGATCGCGGGGAGAGACGGCGGTGTTCTGGAGCGATCTGGTCCCCATGACGCCGCACGTGCAGTTCCCTTGGATCATGGCCTTCGATCTTTATCCCGAGCAGACGCTCATGCACAAGAAACGTCTCATTCCCCAGGCGGCGCGCGAAGGGTGGCTCTGTGTGTTTCACCATGATCCGGAGATCCCGGTGGGGAGAATCATTGAGGTGGATGAGCAGTATAAGGTCGACCGGTGGACGCGGTAGCAGGGGGCAGAGCCCCAAAGGAGAGAGCGAGTATATCGATCGATGAGCGCGCCATCCCTGCTCGGATGGGGAGCCTCACGTGGCGCGCTTGGCGGTTGAGGAGGTATGGAGGATGCGAGCAGAAATAGGTGTCATTGGTGGCAGTGGATTTTATCACATGGAGGGCCTCCAGGATGTCGAGGAGGTCCGCGTGGAGACGCCGTTCGGATGGCCGTCGGATGATTTCGTCATCGGCACATTAGAGGGCGTGCGCGTCGCTTTCCTGGCGCGGCATGGGCGCGGACATCGATTGATGCCCTCGGAATTGCCTTTCCGGGCCAATATTTATGCCATGAAACTCCTGGGGGTGAAGCGCATCATCTCGGCTAGCGCCGTGGGATCGCTTCAAGAGAAGTACGCGCCCATGGACATCGTCATTCCCGATCAGTTCTTTGACCGGACGCGCCAGCGGGTCTCCACTTTTTTTGGCGAAGGCCTCGTCGCTCATATCGCCTTTGCTGATCCCGTCTGTCCGGTAGTGAGCGATGTCTTGGAGAGAAGCGCCCGACAGGTGGAGGGGATTAACGTGCATCGTGGCGGAACCTATCTGTGCATCGAAGGTCCGGCTTTCTCCACCAAAGCCGAATCCCACACCTATCGGGCGTGGGGGATGGATGTCATCGGCATGACCAATCTGCAGGAAGCCAAGCTGGCGCGGGAGGCTGAGATCTGCTATGCGACCTTGGCGCTGGTCACCGACTATGATTGCTGGCATCCCGATCATGATGCCGTGACGGTGGAGATGGTCATCGACTACCTGAATCGGAATACGGCCAACGCTCAGTCCATCATCAGACACGCGGTGCGTCATCTGAAAGAAGAAAAACGCCCTTGCCGTTGTCAGACGGCGTTAGAGCATGCTATTTTGACTCAACGGGAAAAGATACCGGCCGAAGCCATTGAACGATTATCGGCCATCTTGGGGAAATATTTTGAAGCGGGAACGGGATGATGGATCGGTTGAAGTGGAGGGTCATGCTCGTTCTTTTTCTCCTGGTCGCGGTGGCCCCTTTGGTGTTGGCGTGGCAGGGCAATGTGCCTCGGGGACCAGTTGTTGAGCCGCGCGATCGGGAGTTGGAACGGGTCTCGCTTCACAATCTGAAAGTGGCGCGCTTCTATATCAAGAAAAAGAAATGGATGGCGGCGCGCGATCGGTTGCAGGAGATCGTCGCCGAGAATCCCAATTTCTCTCATATCGCGGAGGTCTACTTTTTACTCGGCGAGGTCTATCGGAAGACGAATGAGTCGGAGCTGGCGGTCGAGCTCTACACGCGCGTGGTCGAAGAATTCCCACAGAGCGAATTTGCGTCCAAAGCGCGGGCGCGGCTCCAGAAACTGAAGAAGCCGGATGCCACCCGTGGATCTCATGCTCGCTCGGAGAAGGAGGCTCGCTATGTCCATACTCGTGGTGGGATCAGTGGCCTTTGATTCCATTGAAACGCCTTTCGGGAAACGAGATCGCATTCTGGGGGGGTCGGCGACCTATTCATCGCTGGCCGCCAGCTATTTCACCGAAGTGAAAGTCGTCGCCGTGGTCGGGGGAGACTTCGGCCGGGAAGACGAAGCCGTGTTCATCGAGCGAGGGATAGATATCTCCGGCGTGGAGCGAATCCCGGAAGGGAAGACATTCTATTACAGCGGCGTGTATGGGTATGATTTGAATGATCGGCAGACGCGGGCGACGGAACTGAACGTGTTCGCTCACTTCACGCCCAAGCTCGATGGCGCGGCGCGGCGCACGCCTTATCTTTTCCTGGGCAACATTGATCCCGTCCTGCAACTGGACGTGAAGCGCCAGATGGCCAATCCCCGGCTGGTGGCGTTGGATACGATGAACTATTGGATCGAAGGGTCTCGTCAGGCCCTTCAGCGGGTGCTTCGCGAGATCGACATTCTGATCATCAACGATGCGGAGGCGCGAGAATTGGCCGAGGAGCCGAATCTGGTCAAAGCGGCCCAGCGCATTCGCCAGATGGGACCGAAGACGCTCATCATCAAGCGCGGCGAATACGGGGCGATTATGTTCGATCGTGACACGATCTTCGCCATCCCGGGACTCCCTTTGGAGAATGTATTCGATCCAACTGGCGCGGGCGATGCGTTCGCCGGAGGCTTCTTAGGATATCTGGCGGCGACTCATAATTTCAGCTCGGCAGCGCTGCGTCAGGCCGTCATCTATGGCTCGGTCATGGCATCGTTCACGGTGGAAGAGTTCGGCTGTGATCAGCTTCGCCGACTCCGTTATGAGGATATTAACGCGCGCTTTCGCGAGTTCAAGCGACTCGTTCACTTCGATGACATAGAATTCATGCGCTCGGACCACTCAACGGCCGGCATGACCAAGACGGGGTGAGAGCCTCGGCTCGCGAACACCGACTGTATTGCCAATCGGACATGAGAGTGCCCACCGCCTGTTTCGAGGAGGGTGGGCGAGGCGTCTGGAGACGAGCCTCAGGGAGGCGAAAGAAGTGTCGGCGTGCTTGGCGATGCACATCGCGTGGATGGCGCATCCGAGCGCGCGCCGGGCTTCCATCGCACTGTGGGGCCGGGGGGCGAGGAGATGATGCATTTTTACAAATTTCAAGCTTCGGGCAACGATTTTCTCGTCGTGGACGAAGAGAGCATTCCGACCGATGTCTCACTCGATCTATTGGCCGAGCGAATGTGCGATCGCCGTTACGGGGCGGGCGCCGATGGATTGCTGGTCCTTCGGATGGTTCGACCAGCCGATGAGAGCGACGTTCAGATGCGCGTCTTCAATCCTGACGGGAGCGAAGCAGAGATCTCCGGCAATGGCATCCGTTGTGCCGCGGCTTATGTGTATCATCTCGGTCGATGGACGGAACCGGAGATTCGTATCGCAACCAAGGCCGGCGTCAAACGATTGCGCCATCTGGGAGAGCGGGGGAAGACGCGTTATTTCGAAGTCGAGATGGGCCGGCCCAAGTTGGCCAGCGACGAGATTCCCATGGCGCTGGAACCACCCTTATCCCGCGTCGTGAAACATCCTTTGCGGGTGGGCGAGGACGTCTTTTACATCACGGCGTGTTCCATGGGGAATCCCCATTGCAGTCTGCTCATGCGAGATCTGGATCGCATCGATTTCACCGACGTGGGGGCCCGCATCGAAAATCATGCCATCTTTCCCGAACGAACCAACGTTGAATTCGTTAAGGTGCTCGGTCGGAAGCGGCTCATGGTCCTTTTCTGGGAGCGTGGCGTCGGAGAAACGCTCTCTTCGGGATCGGGAGCATGCGCGGCGACGGTGGCTGCTGTGCTCAATGGCCGAGTGGATCGCCGGGTGAAAGTTCTCACTCGGGCGGGAGAACTCTCCGTCCATTGGCGCGACGATGACGTCGTGGTGTTGGTCGGGCCGGTGGAGCTGGTTTACCGGGGAGAGTGGCTCACCGACATCTCTTGACTCCAAAGGATCGAAGGGGGACTCCATGCCATTCTGTCCGCGTTGCCGAATTGAGTATCGACCCGGTTTCACCCGGTGTAGCGATTGCGGCGTCGCGCTCGTCGCCGAATTACCGGAGGAGGATGTGGAATCGACTCCAGGGAGTCGCGTGGTGAAATTGGCCGTATTTCCCACGGTCGCCGAAGCCGCCATGCTCAAAGATGTATTGGAAGAGCATCACATTCCCGCTTTCGTCCGTGGCCAAACCGATCCCATCGGCATCGTCAGCGGAGCTGAGCACGTGGCCGTGTTAGTAGATGAGCGAGATCTGGAACGAGCCACGAAGATTTATCAATCGTACTTCGGCCGCTCGGGGGAGACAGAAGAGTCCGCGGAAGGATCTTGACTTCGACGCGCTCGCCGAGAAATGACATGCCGCGACGTCCCACGCTCACCACCTGGCTCAAGGCACTCGGCGATTCCCTCGCCGGGCTCGTCTTTCCCCAGCTCTGTCGACTGTGTGCCGCACCCGTTGAATCGCTTGACGATGGCGCGACTTGCCATCACTGTTGGCAGCAGATGCCGGAGATGGGCGCCGAGCAAGGGTGTCCGCGCTGTGGATGGCCTCGGCCTGGATGGACGACGTCCACCTCCCTCCCATCAGGATGCTCGCACTGTCGCGGTGCGTACTTTGCGCTCCTTCGTTCTGTCGGCCCATACCAGGGAGCATTGCGGGAGAATCTCCTCCTGCTCAAGCGCCGTCCGCATGTGTGTGGGAGAATATGCACTATGATCGCTCAAACGATTCACCAAGAGTCGGCATTCTCCCGTGTGGAACGCATAGTGCCTGTCCCCCTCCATCCTCTTCGATTGAGAGAACGAGGATTCAATCAGGCGGCGGTGATTGCCAAAGTCGTCGCGCGCGAGATGGGCATCCCGCTCGACTCCCGAACGGTGATCCGGATTAAGCACACGGACCGACATCGCGCCGGGATGGATGAGGTAGCTCGCATCAAGAGCGTGGCCCGGGCGTTCGCCGTCACCCGCCCGGAGCGCATCCGAGGTGAGACCATTTTGCTCGTCGACGATGTCTTCACGACGGGAGCCACCCTCAACGCTTGTAGTCGCGTCCTGGTGGAGGCGGGGGCCAAAGCGGTGTATGGATTCACCGTGGCTCGGGTGATGACATGGCATTCCGCCACCGACCGAACGAGAGGTGATAAGGCTCCTGATCGATCTTGAAGTTCGGTGGGGGAAACCGTACACTTTCGACTTATGCGGTCAGTAACAAAAACGTGCATCTTCTGTTTGAAGGAGATTCAGATCGTCGTCGAGAAAAAACTCGACCCCATCGACGCCCGGCTATTGGAGGAGAAAGAGGCGATGTGTCATGATTGCGCCCGCGAACGGGGGTTGGACCCTAATGAGAAGTATTTCGTGTTCGCCGGCGACATCTATCAAAAGTTCCCCAATGCTCACCTGAGACTGTGGCCCGTCGGCGCATTCCATTAGTATGGATCGGTCATCGGATCATGGCGATGGGGCATCGGCTGGTGCATCCCCGGGCTCGGTGATCATTGTTTCTGCAAGTGAATGATGCCCTTATAAGTGCGAATCATCAAAACGGCCACACCCTCTCCATATGTGCCCTCCAGGTGGTGTGGGGAGCGGTGCTCCTCGGTCAATTGGAATCCCTCCACGTCGATTCGCCCCTCGCGAGTAGCGGCATCCAGGGTGAAGGAGGCTGTCGCCGGGAAGATGACCCTGACCTGGCCGGAACCCGAATAGAGGTTATATTTCCCCTCGTGATCGAGAGGGCCAATGAGGGTGATGTTGCCCCGCGTGCTGCTGATGGCATCGATGCTTTCCCCCGAGATGTCGATGAGCTCGATGTCTCCATCAGTGGTCGAGGCCTTCAATCGAGCCCGCAGTCCCCGCACGGTAATTTTACCGCTCAAACTCGAGAGCTCCACCTCACAGTGAGGGGGGAGCCAGACGTGGAAATGGACTGAGTCCACCGAAACGAGGCCCTGGCGGCGCAGTCGCACGTGCACGGATCGATCCGTTGGGGTCGCTTCAACCAGGATGTGAGGCGAGAGGATCTCGGCCACCACTTTGATCAGCGGTTGATTCCACGCTTTGAGTTCCACATTCCCGTAGACTGAGGTGTTCTCCAGGATGAGGGTCGCATTCTCCCCGGCGGGAAAGACTTTCTCAAAATGGCGACTGCCCGGCGAGGGCGTCGGGCGTTGCAGGTGCGGGAGAGGAGAGAAAGACCAGACGAGGAAGAATGCCGTCGAACAAACAACGTATAGCTGCCCCATAAATGCGCTCTCACCCACGGGTCATTGCCGGTTTCACATTTCAGCAAATTGCTTCAGGAGCTCTAACTTCGCGCGCAAGGTCGCTTCGTACACGTCGCGCACAGCCGGATCCCGACTCTGGCGAGTGAGTTGATTTTGACAGTTATTGAGACAGTGATTGATCGCGCTCAAATGACGTTCGTAAAGAGCCCGGACTTCGGGACTCCAACGAATCTGAGCGGCCTCGATGCGCTTTTGAAGTTCATCAATGCGCTGCTTGACCAGATCCACTTGGATATGCGATTTGTGAACGATGATTCGGTTCGTCCGCCGGATGGTGAGCTGGCGATGCCCATCCGTCCAGTGAATCCCGCTCGGCGCGGGTTGTTCGATCAGTTGAATGGGATGGCGAAGGAAGACGGCGGTCACTCCGACGATGACCAACAGAGCCGCGACCGCCCATGCCGGGTGCCACCGCAGCGAGCGGGACATAGGGGGGAGGAAGCGACGAACGGGCCAGCGAGGGCCGCGGGCTATTGGCGCCCCCGCACCGGACGGGGCGATCTCGGCGAGGATCCGTTGCCAAACGACTTCGCTTGGTTCGTAATCCGGTAAATTTCGACTCGCCTCGCAAATCATGACCAGATCTTGATAGATGGCGTGGCAGACTCGGCAAGTGGACAGGTGCGCTTCCACTTGCTGGCGCTCGGGTATGGGGAGGAGGCCATCAATGTAATCGGAAATTTTTTCCTGATAGGCGAGACATCCCATAGCGTTCATCCCTCCGAACGGAGAATCTTGCGTAATTTCATGCGCGCTTTATGGAGTTGGGACTTGGATGTCCCCACACTACAGCCGAGTAAGTGAGCAATTTCCTCGTGTTCGTATCCCTCGATATCGTGAAGAACAAACACGGCGCGATAGCCGGGGGGGAGTTGAGCAATAGCTTGTTCGAGCGCCACGCGGTCAACGACGGACATCGCTTGTGGGCGCTCCGTGCCCGGTTCAATCAGTTCCTTGAGGTCTTCGTCTTCGGTGGGCGCTTCCATGCGCACGTGGCGCTTGCGAAAGTGCATGAGGATCTGGTTGACGGTGAGGCGATGAAGCCAAGTGGTGAATGCCGCCTCGCCCCGAAAGCTTCCGAGCTTACGGTAGACTTGCATGAATACGTCCTGCGTCATATCCTCCGCTTCCGTCGGATTGCCCAGCATCCGGAGGCAGAGCGAGTAGACCCGCCGGCGGTGTTTCTCATAGAGTTTGCCAAATGCATCAACATCCCCCGTTGCCGATCGAGCAACTAGCTCTGTATCTGACGCACCTTCTAGGGCCTTTATCGTCATCCGCTCCGGGCGAATGCAAGCACCACAGCTAGCTGTTCGATCCGCTCACTGCGATGCTTTCATTCCTGTTTCGGTTGTCTTCGGCATTATAATATTTTAATGAAACGAAGGGAAGGAAATCCCGAAGGTCAAGTTCATCATCCGTCGCCCCGGACCGCCCTTCCCGGACCATGAGGCCATTTTTTTCGCGGCTGCTTTGCTTTTTGAGTCGTTGGCATTCTAGATCCCCTTTCCTGGATAATCCGGCCAGGCCGGGCTCCCTCGCATCAGCTCTCTGGCCTCCAGGATGTTCATTTGGAGGAAGCCCCCACTGTCGGAATGAGGGTCGTGCCGTGATGACCGGCGTCGGTTTCGACGTTGCCCGAGGCCCGAATCAGCCGCCTTCCCGCGAGGCATCCCGGCTCCCTGAATGCGTATATGGGTTGTCCCCGAGCATGGCGAGTTCTTGGCGAAGTCGGTCGGAGTTCTCGAAGCCGAACTCTCCGCTCACCAGCTTCTAGAGGAGATGCTGGCCCGAGGGCCCACCTCTCCGATGAGAAATGTGTTGCTTTCTGCTCTCAAGGGGCATATAATGTTGAGGTCAATTGTGAAGGATCCTGCTGAGCGGAAACACCTTCTGTAGGGTGGCATCTGAGCGGACGCGCGAAGGATCGTTATGGTGAGGAAGAGAAGAGCGGCATGTGTCGATCTCCCCGGCTCCCCTCCCTGGTGGGAAAATAGTGATTCTCATGGCGCTTGTGATCCTTGTTTGACATCAGCAGAGGTGCGTCTCACATCCTCAGATCCGTTCGGCGCCACCGAAGCGACTGGCAGGACGGGCCTCTCCGACGAGCGGGATCTGTCGAGCGTTCACCGGGAGGTTGTAGACGTCAACCTCTCCCCTGCTGAGGAATCCAGCGTTGATGCCATCCGGGCCTACCTGCGCGAGATGAGTGTCGTCCCTTTGCTCACCAAAGCCGATGAAATCGCCCTCGCTCAGCGTATCGAGCGTGGCCGCCGTCGCATTCTCAAGGCGCTATCTCGTTCTCCCCTCCTCATTCAGGAACTCATCAAAGTGAAGGATCAGTTGTTGAACGGAGCGATCCCTGCGGGCGAGGTCATCACTGTGGCTGAAGGAGAGGGGAGGGAGGGAGAGCAACTCCGCCCCGCTGTCTCCCGGTTCATCCGTCTGGTGACCGAGGTCGAGTCTCGCGCTCGACGGCTTCAACACCTGATGGCCCCGATATCCCGGCAAACGACGCGCCCCAATGGGCGGACGCGGCGTCGGTCTTCGTTCCCGCGTGCGAAGAGCGAGTGGGAATTGGCGCGAACGCGGATCGCGCTTTCTCGACTCATCCGGGGTGTGGGCCAAAATGGGAATCGACATTCTCATGGCTCTATCGCATTCGGAGCTCGCTTTCTGGCCCGGGTGATGGAGAGCGTTCATCGAGCCGCTGATCAGATCCAAACCACCGAGGGGCGCATCGAGCAATACCGACAGCGCTTGAAACGGGCGCGCTCATCAGCGACCAGGGCCGCGTGGCGGCGGAAGTGGCGGGAGGCTCGCCGGGAATTGGCCCAATTGGAGAAAAGATATCAGTCATCGGCCATCGAGCTGAAGCGCATCTCGCAGACGGTGCGCCGCGGCGAAGAGGAGGTCGATCAGGCCCGCCAGGCTATGATCGTGGCCAATCTCCGCCTCGTCGTCGCTATCGCCAAGAAGCATCTCAATCGCGGGCTTCCGTTCCTCGATCTCGTCCAGGAAGGAAACATTGGATTGATGCGGGCGGTCGAGAAATTCGATTGGCGGCGCGGATACAAGTTCTCTACCTATGCCACCTGGTGGATTCGTCAAGCCATAACCCGGGCTATCGCCGATCAGGCGCGAACGATCCGCATACCCGTTCACATGATCGAAACCATCAACAGGATGGCAAAGACGTCACGACAATTGGTGCAGGAGTTGGGGCGTGAACCGACGCACGAAGAAATCGCCTGCCGGATGGGCGTCTCCGTCGCTCGCGTACGCCAGGTGCTCAAGGTGGCCCAGGATCCGGTGTCGCTAGAGACGCCGATGGGCTACGATGAAGAGGCGCGATTGGGTCAGTTCATCGAAGATCAACTCACTCTGAGCCCGGTCGATGTGGCCTTGGCTACTAATCGACGTCAAGTGACCGAGGAGGCTCTGCGCACTTTGACGCCACGGGAAGCGACGATCCTCAGGATGCGCTTTGGCCTGGCTCCGTTTGAGCGAGAACATACGCTGGAGGAAATCGGACGCAAGTTGCACGTCACTCGCGAACGCATTCGTCAGATCGAAGCCAAAGCCATTCGTAAGTTGCGCCATCCAGCTCGGAACCGGGCGCTTCGATCATTTATGGAAAAAGGTTCGCTCATCCTCTGAAGGATAGAGCAGCGACGCCGAGAGAAGCGATGCGAGCCACAGTTTCCCCACAGCACCTTTATGAGAGCATCTCCGAGGCTCTGCGCCGCGGCGAGCGCCTCGTCGTCGCCACAGTGGTGGAGACGCGAGGCTCGACGCCACAGCGCTCAGGCGCTAAATTAATCGTATTCGAAGATGGTCGCATGCTGGGAACGGTGGGTGGCGGGTGTGTAGAGGCCGAGGTCTGGGCTCAGGCCCGCGAGGTCTTGCGGCGCGGCCAATCGGGCTTGTTCACGTTTCATCTCACCGATGATCCGGAAAAGCCCGATGGCGATGTGTGCGGCGGGACGATGAAGATTTTTCTCGATCTCTGGTCATCGCGATCCTCCCGGTGAGCATCATCATCTTGGTCGGTCGGGTGCTCTTCATCAACATCGGGTGCCGTCGTGGAGGGAGACTCATCAGCCCTCGCCCGGAAAAGCCGCTTCGCGTTATCATACATGGTTCTCGAGTCGAGTGAAGGATGATGAACGACGTTGAACTCGCTCGTGCCATAGAGGAGATTTATCGTCGACAGGGAACGGCCGTTCTGATCACGGTGATGGAGGCGGGAGCGCCTGGACTCATCGGCACCAAGGCATTGCTGGAGTCGCCCGAACGACCACTGTTCATGAGCCAGATGCTCTCGGCCTGGCTCGATGCCCGTCCGAGGCTCAAGCGCGAACTCCTGGAAGCGGTGGCGGCTTTCGCTCATGAAGAGCGGACCTCCATCACTTCGATCCGGTTGGGAGAAGGAGAAGAGGGGATACGCGTCATGCTCGAGGGCGTTCGTCCCGAACCTCAGTTGATCATCTGTGGAGCCGGTCATATCGGGCAAGTCCTCGCTCCCATGGCTCGATGGCTCGATTTTCAGGTCGTCGTCGTCGATGATCGCGCCGATTATGCTTCGCGCGAACTCTTTCCTGACGAGAGCATTCGACTCATCGTCAAACCATTTGCCGAAGCGCTGGCCGCGCTTCAGATCACGCCGTCGACGAGCATCGTCATCGTGACGCGCGGGCACAAGTACGATGAGGATTGCCTGCGCGTGCTCATCCATTCGCCAGCTCGCTATATTGGCATGATCGGCAGCCGTCGGCGCGTCATCACTGTATTCCGGCGGTTGCTCGAAGAGGGCATCCCTCGAGAGGCCATCGAGCGCGTGCATGCTCCTATTGGATTGGATATCGGCGCGCGCACGCCGGCGGAAATCGCCGTGTCCATACTGGCCGAAATCGTGCTCACGAAATATGGCGGGTCGGGTGCCCCCAAACGGCGGGAGATTGAGCCCGCGTGGAGCAAAATCGCGGATGGGTGACGAGGGAGCAAGCCATGCTGTCGGTATCACTTGACCATCGTTGGCGGCTGGCGCAGAGGGGCGATTGGCCGCGGATGGAGGTGACGTTCCCGGCAGTGAGAGAAGAGGTCCGAAATGACGCGCCTCGAATGAGAGCTGAAGAACATACCGATGGGAGGAGCTTATGGATCTGGGATTAAAAGACAGAGTGGCGGTCGTCACGGGATCGAGTAGAGGATTGGGTCGAGCCATCGCGCTGGAATTGGCCCACGAAGGAGCGAAGCTCGTCATTTGTGCGCGGAATGAAGAGCGGTTGCGACAGGCGGCCACTGATATTCGGCAAGCCACGGGCGCCGAGGTGTTCGCTGTGGTCGCTGATGTAACCAATGAACATCAAGTGGAGCGGTTGATCGAGGAGACGGTGAATCGCTATCAGCGCCTGGACATCCTGGTGAGTAATGCTGGTGGCCCACCCAGCGGGCTCTTTGAGGACTTCACCACAGCCCAATGGCGAGAGGCGCTGGAGCTGAATCTCATGAGTAGCATCTCTCTCTCTCTCGCCGCGGTCCCTCATATGCGGCGGCAGCGGTGGGGTCGTATCATCTATCTCACGTCCATCGCCGCCAAGCAACCGATCGAGGGACTCATCCTCTCTAATACCGCCCGCGCTGGTGTGCTCGGATTGGCCAAGAGTCTCTCCAACGAACTGGCCCGAGAGAATATCACCGTCAACTGCGTGTGCCCCGGTTATACCCGGACGGAGCGGGTGGAGGAGTTGGCCCGGTCCATGGCCGAGCAGCAATCTGTCACCCCCGAAGAGATCTTCCGGCAATGGGAGACGACCATCCCTATGGGCCGATTGGGGGAGCCACGCGAGCTCGCCGCCTTGGTGGCGTTTCTCGCTTCCGAACGTGCCAGTTACCTCACTGGCGCAGTAATTCAGGTCGATGGGGGAACGATCAAAGGATTGTTCTGAAGTCGGCGAGGGACGAAACCACTCCCGCCGATGGAGGACATATTGCGATCTCCCGGTGGGTGACCCCAGGATTCTGTCATTCTCCCTATGGAGCGTGCGTCGCTGATTCGCCCAGACAGGGCCTGGCGATCGTTTCGACTTTTGTGGTTGAAAGATGCGGTCTTCCCCGGCGGACGATGGACGCGGCGGGGCATCCACTGCCGGAGGACCTTCCTGAGCACCGCTCTGTGATTTCCCCGGTCCGGAGGCGCCAA
>Ga0256841_1000074_pt1 | contig 108787 bp, 114 predicted proteins | sample 356308metaG_FD_185971 | JGI IMG/M metagenome (GOLD analysis project Ga0256841, IMG submission 185971) | Hydrothermal vent microbial communities from Mid Atlantic Ridge, Atlantic Ocean - 356-308 | ecosystem: Environmental > Aquatic > Marine > Hydrothermal vents | place: Atlantic Ocean: Mid...
CGCGGCCGGCCTCGAGCATCCGCACCACCTCGGTGCGGGGCGTGCCGTACCGGTAGCCCCCGTAGTCGGCCCATTCGAGGAGCGCGCCGTCGTCGATCATCTGGTCGAAGGTCTCGTCGTCAACGAACCAGTAGTCGACGCCGTTGCGCTCATCCGGTCGTGGCGGCCGCGTCGTCACCGAGACCGAGAAGGCGGCACCGGTGCGGCGGCGGACGCCGGCGACGACCGATGACTTGCCCACGCCCGACGGGCCGGAGACCACGACGAGTCGCCCGCGCCGAGGCATCGGGTGGTCCGGCTCACGAGAAGCGATCGAGGAGCTCCTTGCGTTGCCGGGATCCGAGTCCTCGGATCCGCCGATTCGGGGCGATGTCGAGCTCCTCGAGGAGGCGCTTGGTGGTCACCTTCCCCATCCCGGGCAGCGCCGCGACGACCGCCGCGATCTTGGTGCCGGCGATGATGTCGTCCTCCTCGGCCCGCTGGAGCACTTCGGCGAACGTCAGGCTCCCGGTGCTGAGGAGCTCCTTCATCTCGGCTCGTGCCCGGCGGGCGTAGGCGGCCCGCTCCAGGGCACGTTCGCGCTGCTCGTCGGTCATCTCCGGTAGTGGCATCGATCCTCCTCTTGGCGTCGTGCGTCGCCTCCTCGCCTCCGGGAACGGCCGGAGCCGAGCGCGGCGAAGCGACGGCCGAACTCTATCAAGCCGTGGGTTCGAGGCCGGCGATGGGGCGCCGAACACCGACCTCGGCGGCCTCGGCTGCGAGGGTGGCGGCCGCGCCGACGGGATCGGCGGCTCGGGTGATGGGGCGTCCGACGACGAGCAGATCGGCGCCTCGTGCGAGGGCCTCGGCCGGAGTGGCGCTACGCGTCTGGTCGTCCCCTCCAGGGTGCTGCCGGATGCCGGGCGTCACCCTGAGGAGATCGGGGGCGACGTCGGCGACGACCTTGAGTTCTCGAGAGGAGGTGATGACGCCCTCGCAGCCGACGTCGAGGGCCAGCCGGCTCATCTTCGAGACGAGGCGGCCAGGGCTCTGCTGGATCCCGACCTCTCCGAGGCGGTTGCCGTCGAGGGAGGTGAGCACCGTGACCCCGAGGATGCCCGACGGCGCATCCCCGGCACCTCTGGCCAGTCCTTCGACGGCGGCTCGTACCATCGCTCTCCCTCCGGAGAGATGCACCGTCACCCACCGGGCGCCGCGACGTCCGAGTTGCTCTGCGGCGGCTTCGACCTGGCTGGGGATGTCGTGGAGCTTCGCATCGGCGAAGACGGGACGGCCGAGGCCGACCAGGGCGGAGACGACACCGGGGCCCGGGCCGTGGAGCAGACCGAGACCGACCTTGAACCCGGCAACGTGCTCGGCGACTGCGGCGGCCAGCTCCACGGCTGCCTCGGCGGTCGGCAGGTCGAGGGCGACGATGATCCGAGACGTGGACGTCACCATGGCTCCCATGCTCCCACCAGGTCGGCGACCGTGTCGACCCGGTGGCGGCTCATGAACCGTCGCACCTCGGCGAGGATCGTGGCTCCGATCCGGGGATCGACGAAATGGGCGGTGCCGACGGCCACGGCGTGCGCTCCGGCGAGGAGGTACTCGATGACGTCGTCGCCGGAGCGAACACCACCGCAGCCGACGATGGGGACCTCGGGGAACGCCTTGGCGACATCGACGACGCAGCGCAACGCGATGGGTTTGAGCGGCGGCCCGGAGTAGCCGCCGGTGACGGAGGCCAGCAGCGGACGCCGGGTCGCGACGTCGAACCCGGCGCCGCGTGCGGTGTTGGTCAACACCAGCCAGTCGGCTCCGGCGTCGAGCACCGCCTCGGCCACCGCCACGACGTCGCTGGCGTCCGGAGAGAGTTTGGCCCCGACGGGGAGGTCGACGGCGGCGACGACGGCGGCGACGGCTCGCGCCGAAGCACGGGGATCGAGCGCGAAGATCTCTCCCTCGGCGAGGTTGGGACACGAGAGGTTCACCTCGATCGCCGCGACGCCACCCCGCTCCAGGCCCGCCGCGACCCGTCCGAACCCGGCAGCGTCGTGGGCGACGGCGGACCCCCACACCGCCGTCGGCAGGTCGGTGAGCCGCGGAGCGATCCGGGCGAGCCATTCGTCGATGCCGGGGTTCTGGATGCCGATGGCGTTGAGCATGCCGTCGCCGGCGGGAGCGAGCCGCGGTGGCGGGTTGCCGGGCCACGGGGTGGGTGCGACCGACTTGGCGGTCACCGCGCCGTAGGCGGTCAGGTCGGCGACGTCGGCGAACTCGTGGATCGAGCCGACGGTGCCGGAAGCGGCGACCAGCGGGGTGGCCAGCGTGGCCGGTCCGAGGCGGACCGCGGTGGTCTTCATCGCGACCCGAGCCGGGCGTGGTGCTCCTGCAGGCTGGAGACGCTCGTCAAGGCCTCTGCCCCCGCTGCCAGGCTCCGGGCGACCGCCAGGCCCCCTTGGACCGTCGTGACGCAGGGGACACCGTGGCGGGTGGCGGCGATACGGATCTTCCGGCCGTCGCCTCGGGCGCGCCGCCCACGGGGTGTGTTGATGACCAGACCGATCTGGCCCTCCTCGATGAGCCGGACAGGGTCGTAGGGTCCCTCGCCCACCTTGTCGACGTGGACGGTGGGGATCTGGTGGCGGGCGAGATGTCCGGCGGTCCCGTGGGTGGCGAAGATCTTGAAGCCCCGCTCCCGGAAGATGCGTGCGACCTCCACCCCGAGCGCCTTGTCGTTGTCGGACAGGGACAGGAACAGCGCTCCGGACGACGGCACACGGTGGCCGGCCGCGAGCAGCGCCTTGGCGTAGGCGACGCCGAAGTCGGGGCCGACGCCCATCACCTCGCCGGTGGCCCGCATCTCGGGCCCGAGCACCGTGTCCTCGCCGGGGAACCGACTCCATGGCAGGACGGCTTCCTTGACCGCGACGTACGGGAGCTCGGGGGTCTCGGACGGCATCACCCCGCGGGCGACGAGCTCGGCGATCTTCTCGCCCATCATCACCCTGGTGGCGATCTTGGCGAGGGGCACGCCGGTGGCCTTCGAGATGAACGGGACGGTCCTCGATGCGCGGGGGTTCGCCTCCAGCACGAACACCTCGCCGCCCCTCACCGCGAACTGGATGTTCAGCAATCCACGAACGCCGAGACCGTCGGCGAGGGCGGCGGTGTGACGCCGGATGGTGGCCTCGGCATCGGCGGCGAGGGTGGGCGGTGGCACCACACATGCCGAGTCGCCCGAATGCACTCCGGCCTCTTCGACGTGTTCCATGATCCCGCCGACGTACAGGTCCGTCCCGTCGTACACCGCGTCGACGTCGACCTCCGTGGCGGACTCCAGGAAGCGGTCGATCAGCACCGGCGCCTCGGCGAGGTCGAACTCCCCCGCCCTGCTTCCGCCGTACAGCTCAGCCAGGTACGTCGAAAGCTCGTCGATCGAATAGACGATCCTCATGGCGCGCCCACCCAGGACGTAGGACGGCCGGACGAGAACGGGCAGTCCGATCCGGTCGACGACGTCCATGGCCTCGGCGACCGAACGGGCGGTCCCGTGGGGCGGCTGTGGCACCTCCAGCCGGCGGCACAGTGCCGCGAACCGTTCCCGGTCTTCGGCGACGTCGATGGCGTCCGGGGACGTCCCGGCGATCGTCACCCCGTGGCGTTGCAGGGTCGGGGCGAGCCCGAGGGGGGTCTGGCCTCCGAGCTGGACGACGACCGCCTCGGGGGACTCGACGGCGACGACGGCGAGGACGTCCTCTCCGGTGAGAGGCTCGAAGTAGAGCCGGTCGGAGGTGTCGTAGTCGGTCGAAACCGTCTCGGGGTTGCAGTTGATCATCACCGAGTCGTGGCCCATCTCGGCGAGGGCGAAGGCTGCGTGGACGCAGCAGTAGTCGAACTCGATGCCCTGCCCGATGCGGTTGGGGCCCGAGCCCAACACGATCACCGTGCCGGGGCCACCGCCTGCCGCTTCGGTCTCGTCCTCGAAGGTCGAGTAGTAGTACGGCGTGTAGGCCTCGAACTCGGCCGCGCACGTGTCGACGGTCTTGAACGTGGTGGTGACACCGGTCGCGTCGCGACCGGCGGCGATCTCGTCGGGCTCCCGGTCACTGAGGTACGCGATCTGGACGTCGGAGTACCCGAGGCGCTTGGCTGCGTCGAGGCCTTCGCCGTCCTCCAGCTCGGCGCGGTGTTCGACGATCAGCGACATCTGGTCGACGAACCACGGGTCGATCCCGGAGCGGGAGGTGACCTCCGCCTGATCGATGCCCCTGCGTAGGGCTTCGGCGACGGCGAAGATGCGATCGGGTGACGGAGTGGCGAGAGCCTCGACGAGAGCGTCGTCGTCGAGGCGCACCAGCGCGCCTTCGCCGGGGTCGGCGTTCAAGCCGGCGCGTCCGGTCTCCAGGGAGCGGAGGGCCTTCTGGAGCGCTTCGGGGAAGGTCCGACCGATCGCCATGGCCTCGCCCACCGATTGCATCGAGGTGCCCAGCACCGGTTCCGCCGACGGGAACTTCCCGAAGTCGAAACGGGGGACCTTGACGACGACGAAATCGAGCGCGGGTTCGAACGAGGCCGGAGTGGCTCGGGTGATGTCGTTGGCGATCTCGTCGAGCGTGTAGCCGACCGCCAGCTTGGCGGCGATCTTCGCGATGGGGAAGCCGGTGGCCTTCGACGCCAGGGCAGACGACCGGGACACCCTGGGGTTCATCTCGATGATGATGCGCCGACCGGTGGCGGGATCCACCGCGAACTGCACGTTGGATCCGCCCGTGGCGACACCGACGACCCGGAGGCACTCGATGGCATCGTCCCGCATCGCCTGGTACTCGCGGTCCGACAGGGTCATCGCCGGCGCGACCGTGATCGAGTCGCCGGTGTGGATGCCCATGGGATCGATGTTCTCGATGGAGCACACGATGACGGCGTTGTCGTGGGCGTCGCGCATCACCTCCAGCTCGAACTCCTTCCAGCCGAGGACGGACTCTTCGACGAGCACCTCGCCGACGGGTGATGCGAGGATGCCGGCACCGACGATGCTCCGCAGCTCCGCTTCGTCGCCGGCCAGCCCCGTTCCGCCTCCTCCCAGGATGTAGGAGGGGCGGACCATCACCGGGTAGCCCAGCTCGGCCGCCGCGGCGACGGCTTCGTCGACGTCATGCACGTACGTCCCACGGGCGGTCGCGATCCCGGCCGCGGACATGAGCTCCTTGAACCGGCCACGATCCTCGGCCGCCTCGATGGCGTCGAGCCCGGCGCCGATGAGCTCGACGTCATGGCGTTCCAGGACGCCGGCGGCCGCTAGTTCGGTGGTCACGTTCAACGCGGTCTGCCCGCCGAGGGTGGGGAGGAGGGCATCGGGACGCTCCTTGGCGATGACGGCGGCCACCACCTCCGGGGTGATGGGCTCGACGTAGGTGGCGTCGGCGAAGTCGGGGTCGGTCATGATGGTGGCGGGGTTCGAGTTGACCAGCACCACCCGGTACCCGTCCTCTCTGAGCACCTTCACCGCCTGGGTGCCGGAGTAGTCGAACTCGCAGGCCTGACCGATCACGATGGGACCCGAGCCGATGACGAGGATCGATCCGATGTCGTCGCGTCGGGGCATCAGCAGCCGTCCTGGACGATGCGTTCGAGGAACTCGTCGAAGAGGACGGCGGCATCGTTGGGTCCAGGCGCAGCCTCCGGGTGGTACTGCACGGAGAAGGCCTCGACGTCCCTGCAGCGGAGCCCTTCGAGGGTGCCATCGTTGAGGTTCTGATGGGTCGGCTCGACCTCCCCGAAGTCGGTGACGACGCGGTCCGGGAGCAGATCGGCCCCCGGGATCCCGGGCGCCGTCGGGGCCGTGCGATCCGTCAGCGCCCACAGGTCCACGGCGAATCCGTGGTTCTGTGACGTGATGTCGACCTGTCCGTCCGCCAACCGCCGGACCGGATGGTTGCCTCCGTGGTGCCCGAAGGGCAGCTTGTAGGTGCCCGCGCCGAGCGCCAGACCGAGGACCTGATGACCCAGGCAGATCCCGAAGATCGGGATCCTCCCGAGCAGGTCCCGCACGGCCGCGACCGGTCCCTGCAGCGGTTCGGGATCCCCCGGGCCGTTGGACAGGAACACGGCGTCGGGTTCGAGGGCCAGCACGTCGTCGGCGCTCGTCGACGCGGGGACGACGGTGACGGTGAGGTCCCGCCCCACCATGGCGCGAACGATGTCGCGCTTGATCCCGAAGTCGTACGCCACGACGCGACCGACCGGGGCACCGTGGGGGTCTTCGGTCCAGGCGCACTCGGTGGTGACCGTCGACACGAGGTCCTGGCCGGTCATCGGCGGCAACGAGGCGGCGAGGTCGGCGAGGTCGGCGAGGTCGGCGAGGTCGCCGATGGCGGCGGGCATGGCGCCGTGGCGCCGCACGTGGCGAGTGAGACGCCGGGTATCGACGTCGGTGAGGATCGTCACCCCGTGGTGGGTCAGGTACTCGTCGAACCGGGCCTCGGCCCGCCAGCTCGAGGCGATCCGACTGAGGGAGCGAGTGACGAATCCGGCGACGTAGGGCCGATCGGACTGCTCGTCCTCGGCGTTGGCGCCGTAGTTACCGATCTGCGGTGCGGTCATGACGACGACCTGCCCGGCGTACGACGGGTCGGAGGCGACTTCCTGATAGCCGGTCATGGAGGTGTTGAAGACGACCTCACCGGTCGCCGGGCCCGGCGACCCCAGCATCCTGCCCTGGAAGGCGGTTCCGTCGGCGGTCACCAGGACGCCGTCACGGCGCATCGGCGCCACCTCCTGTGTCCCAGACGACCCTGCCGTCGACGACGGTGGCCCTGACGGCTCCGGTGAGGGGACGTCCGAGGTACGGGGAGTTCTGCGAGCGGGACATCGTCTCTGAAGGTACCCAGGTGACGGTGGGATCGAACACGACCAGGTTGGCGGGAACACCGACCGCCGGGTACCGGCCGTGGTCGGTGAGCCCCACCAGGCGCGCCGGTGCAGCCGACATCGCCTCGAAGAAGCTCCGCTCGTCGAGCGCCGTGGCGGTGTTGACGGCGGCAGCCGCCCATTCGAGTCCGGTCACCCCGTTGGGGGCTTCCTCGAAGGGCACGTCCTTCTCGTGGTCCGCATGGGGCGCGTGGTCGGTGGCCACCATGTCGAGGACACCGGCGCGCAACGCGTCGCGAAGGGCGGCGACGTCGTCTGGCTCGCGCAACGGCGGCATCATCTTGTACACCGGATCGGTCGTGCCGAGCACGGCGGTGTGGTCGAAGGTCAGGTGATGCGGTGTGACCTCGGCCGTGACGGGCAGGCCACGGTCCTTGGCCGACGCGATCAGCTCGACGGTGCCGGCGGCGGCGACGTGTTGGACGTGATAGCGGCAGCCGGTCTCGGCGACGAGCAGCAGGTCCCTGGCGACGATCGTCGTCTCGGCGACGGCCGGGATCCCGGTCAAACCGAGGCGGGAGGACACCCATCCTTCGTGCATGGCCCCCGCACCGAGCGACGGGTCGACGGCATGCTGGGCGAGGACGCCACCGCGATCGCCGATGTACTCGAGGGCTCGGCGCATCATCGCCGCGTCGGCAACGGCGTCGCCGTCGTCGGTGAACAGGCGCACCCCGGCGTCCCAGAGGTCGTCGAGATGGGCGAGACGGGTCCCGTGCCGCCCGGCGGTGATGGCGCCGGCGGCGACGACGTCGAGGAGGCCGACCTCGCTGCCACGCTCGACCACGAAGCGGGCGATGGGACTCGAATCGATGGCCGGATCGGTGTTGGGCATGGCCACGATGGCGGTGTACCCCCCGGCGACGGCAGCCCGCGATGCGGAGGCGACGTCCTCCTTCCATTCCTGGCCGGGCTCGCGCACATGGGTGTGGACGTCGACGAAGCCGGGACCGACCAGCGCCCCGGAGCAGTCGATCTCGGTGGCCGCTTCGCCCAGGTGGCCGCCGAGGGCCACGATCTCGCCTCCAGCGATGCCGACGTCGACGACGGCGACGGACGAGTCGGTCACGACACGGCCGCCCCGGAGCACGAGATCAAGCATCGGCGCCCCCGAGCAGCTGGAACAGGACCGCCATCCGTGCCGCGACGCCGTTGGTGACCTGGTCGAGGACGAGCGCCCGCGGGTCGTCGGCGACCGCGGCCTCGATCTCGACACCACGGTTCATGGGCCCGGGATGGAGGACCACCGTGTCGGGGCGAAGTCGGGCGAACCGTTCCCTGGTCAGCCCGAACCGGCGCAGGTACTCCCGCAGCGACGGGAACACCGACGCTCCGCCCCGTTCGGTCTGGACCCGGAGCAGGTACACGACGTCGAGGTCGCCGAGGACGGCGTCGAGGTCGGTCGACACGTCACAGGGCCACCCGGTGAGGTCGACGGGAAGCAGCGTGCGGGGAGCGATGAGCGTGACCTCGGCGCCCAGGGTGGCGAAGGCGAACACGTCGGAACGGGCCACTCGCGAGTGGGCGATGTCCCCGACGATGCCGATCCGGAGCCCCTCCACGGTCCCTCTGGCCCGGCGGATGGTGAGGGCATCGAGGAGGGCCTGGGTGGGATGTTGGTGGGCGCCGTCGCCACCGTTGACGACCGGTAACCCGGTCCATTCGGCGACCCGGGCCGGAGCCCCCACGGCCCGGTGACGGACCACCATCAGATCCGCGCCCATGGCGGCGATCGTCTGGACCGTGTCCTTGAGACTCTCACCCTTCGACAGCGACGAGGTCCCCGGCGAGAACGACAAGGTGTCGGCCGACAACGCCTTCGCCGCGCGCTCGAAACTCAACCGGGTCCGCGTGGACGGCTCGAAGAACATCGTGGCGACCGTCCTACCCCGGAGAGCGGGGACCTTCGGGATCGGCCGTTCCAGGACCTCGAGGAACGTCTCGGCGTCGTCGAGCAGACCGTCGAGGGCAGAGCGATCGAGGTCCTCGGTTCCCAGCAGCGTCCTCATCGATCGTCCTCGATCCAGACGCCCTCGTCGTCGTCGACGTCGCGGAGACGCACGGTGACCCGTTCGCCGGGTGCGGTGGGGAGGTTCTTGCCGACGAAGTCGGGGCGGATCGGGAGCTCCCGATGACCGCGATCGACCAACACCGCCAGTTGCACGCGGTCTGGCCGGCCGAGATCGGCGAGGGCGTCGAGGGCGGCACGGACGGTCCTGCCCGTGTACAGGACGTCGTCGACGAGGACGACGGTCTTGTGGTCGAGCGGTTCGGGCACGTAGGTGGGCCCGAGGGCCACGCGTGGGCGCCGGTCGAGGTCGTCGCGGTGGAGACCGATGTCGATGGAGCCGACGGGGGTGGGCGTGCCTTCGATGTCCGAGAGGGCCGCCGCGAGACGCGTGGCCAGGGGGACGCCGCGGGTCGGGATCCCGAGGATGACGACATCGTCTGCGCCGCGGTTGCGTTCGATGACCTCGTGGGCGATGCGGCGGATCGCTCGGCGGATGTCGGCGTCGTCGAGGACACGTCGGGAGGTCATGGTGCTCCTTTCCCGGCCTCACCGGACCGGCTTAAAAGGGGACGTTGCAGGGAACCTAGCAGCCCGCGGCGGGGCGTCGATCGTCGGCGCCGCCGGTCGGCCGGAGCCGCGGGACCAAGGCGGCGAGGACCCCGTTGACGAAGCGCCCGGACCGCGCGGTGGAGAAACGCTTGGCCAGCTCCACCGCCTCGGAGAGGACCACGCCCACCGGGGTGTCGGTCTCGGCGAGCTCCCATGCCCCGATGCGCAGGATGTTGCGGTCGATGGCCGGCATGCGTTCCACCCGCCACCCGGTGGCGACCTCCCGCAGGAGGTCGTCGAGTCGTTCGCGCTCGGCCCACACGGCGATCGCGAGACGCGCCGCCCGGGACCGAAGACCGTCGACGTCGGGTTCGCGGGCGTTGTTGGCTTCCGCCGCGTAGAGCGCCTCGAGTGCCTCCTGGCGGAACGACGACCCGCTCACGAGACCCGGGTGATGTAGTCCCCGGTGCGGGTATCGACCTTGATCACGTCGCCTTCGTCGACGAACAGCGGCGCCTGGATGACCTTACCCGTCTCGAGCGTGACCGGCTTGGTGGCCCCCGACACCCGGTCGCCCTTGACGCCGGGCTCGGCGTGGGTGACCGCGAGCTCGACCGAAGCCGGAAGCTCGATGTTCACGGGCGTGCCTTCGAACATGGCGATCCTCACCGTGGCACCTTCGGTGATGTACTGGGCTGCTGCGCCGACGGTCTCGGAGGGAACGGCCATCTGCTCGTAGGTCTCCTGGTCCATGAAGTGCAGCCCCAGGTCGTCCTTGTACAGGTACTGGAAGTCCCTCCGATCGATCGTGGCCCTGGGGACGTTCTCCCCGGCCCGGAACGTCCGATCCACCACGGCGCCCGAACGGACGTTCTTCAGCTTCATCCGGACGAAGGCCTTGCCCTTGCCGGGTTTGACGTGCTGGTACTCGACGACCTGGAACAACCCGTCGGGGAGGTCGAGGGCCATTCCGGGCTTGACGTCGTTGGTCGAGATCATGGGCGAACGATGCTCCTTGTCGTGCGGGTCAGGGGCGGACACCGATGGCGTCGAGCGCGGTCCGTACGGTAGCGTCGCCGACGTCGACAACGACGGGGACGCCCACGTCCTCGAGCAGCACCATCCGGAGGCCCGCGGCGGTGCGCTTCTTGTCGAGTGCCATGAGGGCGACGAGCCGGTCGCGGGCGACATGGGGCGCCGCGACGGGCAGTCCCAGACCCTCCAGGATCCCACGCACGTCGTCGATCCAGTCGAAGCCGGTGACGTGCTTCGATGCCGCGGCGGCCGCCACCATCCCGATGGCCACCGCGGATCCGTGCCGGAGGCCCGTCGCGGCCTCCACGGCGTGCCCGACGGTGTGTCCGAGGTTCAGGTGGGCGCGCGGTCCCCGTTCCTCGAAGTCCCGCCGGACGATCTCCACCTTGACGCCGACGGCCCGCCGAACGACGGCGCCGACGTCCACGGCGGCGCTGGCGGCGCGGTACATCGCGACCAGCTCGGGGTCCCCGACGTAGCCCGCCTTGAGCGCTTCGGCGTGGCCCTGTGCCGCCTCATCGACGGGGAGGGCGGCGAGGATGCTCTCGTCGACGACCACGGCCGTCGGATGGGCGAAGGCACCGGCCAGGTTCTTGCCGTCGACGTTGATGGCCGTCTTGCCGCCGATGGCGGCGTCGACGGCCGCGAGGAGGGTCGTGGGGACGTAGACCGCCTCGATCCCCCGCAGGTAGGTCGCCGCGACGAACCCGGCGGCGTCGGTCAGCGCTCCCCCACCGACGGCCACGACGGTGTCGTCGCGGGTCAGTCCGGCCTGGTTCAACGCCCGGTACGCGTCGCCGAGGACCTCGATGGTCTTGGCGGCCTCACCGTCGGGGAAGGGCACATGCACGGTGCCCAGACCCGCCGCCCGGAGGCGTTCGGCGACGGCCCCGGCGATCCGCACCGTGGTCGGTTGCGAGGCCACCGCGACCGTCGCCCGCCCAGGCCGGTCGTCGAGCAGCTCTCCGATGCGGTCGACGAGATCGGGCCCGACGGCGACGATCGACGGCCGTGACGTGCCCGTCGGGATCACGAAGCGGTCCATCGCTCCTCGATCCGATCGGCGATCGCCTCGGGAGCCAGTTCGTCGGTGGGGACGGCGCCGTGGGCGGCGGTGGCGTAGCGGGTCGCGCGGGCGTCGAGGATCCCGGCGAGGAGCTCCTCGGTGTCTCCGTCCGCCAGCAGCGGGCGCCCGGTCGACCCGACCCGTCCCGCGAGGGTGGTCGGCCGGGCGTCGAGGAGGATCACCGTTCCGGTTCGCCGCATCGTCTCGACGTTCGCCGGCTCGAGCACGGCGCCGCCGCCGGTCGCCACGACGGCGTGCGGTCCGGCGGCGATCCGCGTGACGGCGTCGCGTTCGAGCCGACGGAAGGCCATCTCACCGTCGGTGGCGAAGATCTCGGCCACCGTCTTCCCGGCGACCGTGACGATCACGTCGTCGACGTCGATGAAGGGCCTGTCCATCCGCCGCGCCAGGATCCTCCCGACCGTGGTCTTGCCCGCGCCCATCATGCCGATCAGCCAGAGGTGACCGTCAGTAGGCATCGATCCTGCCCCGGTACGCGTCGACGGCGGCGACGAAGTCGGCGACGGTGTCACCACCGAACTTCCGCTGCATCTCCTGGGCGAGGACGATGGCGACCATCTGTTCGGCGACGATGCCCGCGGCCGGTACCGCCACCACGTCGGAACGCTCACGGATCGCCTTCTCCGGCTGCTTGGTCGTCACCTCGACCGTATCGAGCGCCCGCATCAGCGTCGAGATCGGCTTCATCGCCGCTCTGAGACGGATCGTCTCCCCGATCGACATCCCACCTTCGATGCCGCCCGCCCGGTCGGTGCGCCGCGTGAAGCCCTCATCGTCGTAATAGATCTCGTCGTGCGCCTCGGAGCCTCGCCGCCCGGCCACCGCGAAGGCATCCCCGATCTCGACGCCCTTGATGGCTTGGATCGACATGAGGGCGGCGGCCAGCGCCGCGTCGAGCCGGCGGTCGTAGTGGACGTGGCTGCCGATCCCCGGGGGCACGCCGTAGACGAGGACCTCGACGACCCCGCCGAGGGTGTCCCGATCCGCCTTGGCGGCATCGATGGCCGCGACCATGGCGGCTTCGGCGGTCGGGTCGGCGGTGCGGACCGGCGAGGCGTCGATGCGATCGCGATCGGCGGGTCTGGGTGGGGTGACGTTCGCCGCGACCACCGGTCCGAGGGCCACGACGTGGCTGAGCACGTCGATGCCGACGGTGGACAGGAGCTGCTTGGCGAGGTAGCCGGCGATGGTCCTCGCTGCGGTCTCCCGCGCCGAGGCCCGTTCCAGGATGTCGCGGGCGTCCTTCGTGTCGTACTTGAGCATGCCGGCGAGGTCGGCATGGCCCGGTCGCGGGGCCCGGGCCGGGCGGGATGCCTGCCCCGGCCCTGGGCTCATCTCCTCTCGCCATTTCGGCCACTCGGTGTTCCTGACGACCACGGCGACCGGACTCCCCAGCGTCCGTTCGAACCGCACGCCGCCGAGGATCTCGAGCTCGTCGCGCTCGAGCGCCATCCGTCGACCGCGACCATGGCCGAGTCTCCGACGAGCCAGCTCGTGAGCGAGGCCGTCGACGGTGACCTCGACACCGGCCGGGAGCCCTTCGACGATGGTGACGAGGGCTGGGCCGTGGGATTCGCCTGCGGTCAAGAATCGGAGCATCGAAGGGAGGGTAGGCACGTCGGCAGGCGACGTGGCTCACTTCAGGATCTGCTGGCCGACCTTCAACTCGAAGACCGTGTCGCCGTACATGATGACGGCACTGTCGGCGGTGAGCTTCACGACCTTATAGGAGCCGGCGAAGGTCTCGCCTTCTCCGACGTCGTAGCTCACCCCGTTGACGATGATCGTGGCCCGCAAGGTCCCGCCGACGTCGCGGATCTCGACGAGGGTGACGCTGGTGCCGGGGTTGAAGGTCCCGTCACCGGGTGCCCCGCCGACGCCGGGGATGCCTCCGAGGGGCGAGTCCGGGGTGATCAGCGGCCGGAACGGGTCCCGCGGTTGAGAGAGCTGGAACGAACCGTTGATCTTGACCCCATCGCCGGAGGCGGACTCGGCGGGCGCTTCGACGGCCGGCTGCAGCGGGCGGTCCCCTCCTCCGGCCTGCCACAGCACGCCGGAGGTGACGAGCATCCATCCCGACACCACCGCGGTCAGGATCATCACGGCGGCCACGACGGTGGCGGTGAACGCGTCGAGACGACGGGCGTTCATTCCCCGACCCCTTCGTCGGGCGGGGTCGACGACTCGCCGTCACCGGGAGGCTCGCCCTCCGGCGGCGATCCGCCGTCGTCGGCAGGAGCGACGACCAGGGGCTGACGGGTGAACACGACGGCGCCGATCTCGACGTCCAGCGTCGTGATGTCCGGTCGCGGCCTCGGTGCGGTGGTGGAGGTCGTCGCCGTCTCGTCCGGGGGGGTCTCCGACTCGTCTTCGGTGACCGGCGGCACCGGCGTGAGCGACACCGAGTCGACCCGCGCGAGGCGTTCCATCGCCTCGAGCCCGTAGAGGAAGCCGAGGACCTCGAAGTACTGGCCGTTGATGCTCATCGAGACGTTGATCTCGTACAGATCCTGTCCCTCGGCGGGAGCGGTCGGTGGGGCCAGGTTGAGGGAGATGAGCTCGACACCGGTCCGGTCCGCCAGGAAGTTCACTTCCTCGAGGAAAGCCGCCACGTCGGGATCTTCAGGGATGGCTGCCTCCATCTGGCCAAGAGCGAACAGGTACGAGACCTCCTTGTCGGCGATCTCCCGCAGACGGGAGATCTGGCCTCGGAGGGTGCTCTCCCGGTCCCGGGCGGCGATGCGCTGATCCTCGAGCTGGCCGATCCGTTCGTTGCGTGGTCCCATGATGAACAGCCACCATCCGGCGGTGATCGCCAGGGCGACGAGGAGGGCGACGGCAACGACGTTGCGTTTCATCCTCCGACCTCGGGGATCCTCTGGGCCGCTCGCCCGGAGCGAGCCGCGTCGGTGAGCGCCGTCTGGGAGACGAAGCGCACGACCGGCGCCTCGCCGATCGTGGACTCGGTGACGCTCGAGACCCATCCGCCGCCGACGCCCGGATAGCGATCCGAGTCCAGTGCCCTGATCCACGCCGAGATGTCGGGGACGTCGAAGCCCACGCCGGTCACCTGGATGGAACCCGCCGCCGTCGGATCGCCCGAGACGTCCTGGACGGTGCCGTTGAAGCTCTCCAGCCAGACCCGGTCGGGGATCATCCGACCCAGGTCGTTGAGGAGCCGACCCCACGACACGTCGGTGGCGAGGGCGGTCTCGATCAGGGTCGCGTCGGCCTGGTACCGGTCGAGGAGGTCCGCGGCGGGGCGGAGCCCCGTGAGCTCGGCTTCCAGCTCGCGGTTGACGGCTTCTTGCTCGGCGAGGGCCTGCTCTGCGGAGGCGATCCGTCCCGACCAGGCGATGGTGACGATGACCAGCAGCGCCAGGTACGCGACGAGGATCATCGCGACGCGGGCGAGGACGCGCCGCGACCGTTGCTTCTCGAAGGCCTCCGGAGGGAGCAGGTTGATGGGGCGCATCAGGTCATCCCCCACAGCGCCAGGCCGACGGCGGCCGGAAGCACCGGTTGGGCGTCGAGGAGCTCCTCTTCGGTCAGCTGCACCCGTCCGAGATCGATGTGGTCGAGGATCCGGGCCGGCCGCACCGATACCCCCAGCGCGGCTCCGAGCCGGTTGGCGAGGTGGGGAAGACGGGCGCCGTTGCCGGCGACGACGGCACCCGACAGGGCTCCGCCGTCGACCTGCCGGACGTGGAACCGGATCGAACCGACGATCTCGTCGATGAGCACGTCCGCTTGGGCGGTGAGGGCGCCGAGGGCCTTGTTGTCGTCGTCGTCCCCGGCGAGCTCGGGCGGCCCTTCGGGGACCACACCGATGTCGCGCTTGCGCTCCTCGGCGGTGGTCCGTGACCAGCCGAGACGATCCATGAGCACCTCGGTGAACTCGTCGCCACCGATCGGCAGCAGACGGACGAACTCGGCAACACCGCCCCTGGCGACGATCACCTGGGTCAGGGAGGCGCCGATGTCGATGATCGCTTGCAGCGGGTTGTCGATGGCAGGCTCGATGCCGAAGGTGGCACGCACGAGAGCGAACGCCTGCAGGTCGATCGCCGCCGGGGTCACGCCGGTGGGTTCGATGACCCGCAGCAGCGTGTCGACCGTGTCGCGGTGAACGGCGACGACCAGGATGGAGGACATCGGTTCGCCGTCGGGGGTGGTGAACTGCTCGAGGGGCACGTAGTCCAAGATGGCGTCCTCGACCGCGATCGGGATCGAGTCCTGCACTTGATAGGGCAAGGCGTCGCGCAGCTCGTCGGGTTCCATCTGCGGAACGTCGACCCGCCGCACGACGAGGCGTTGACTGGCGGTACCGACGATGATCCCCTTGGAGGGGAGCTTGTTGCGTTTCCACAGTGCCGAGAGCGCTTCGGCGACGGCGCTCTCGTCGACGATCTCCCCGGCGACGACGGCGCCTCTGGGCAGCGGAATGTCCGCGAATCGACGCAGGATCCTCCTGCCCTTCGCGGTGTCGAGCACGGCGGCTCTCACCGCCGATCCTCCGATATCCACGCCGACGGCGACCGTCATGTGGCACTCCGCAACCGGTCTCGAACGCCCCTCGTCCCAGCGGGCCCAGCACCTGCCGCTCGAACTACACGACTGTCATTCGTGCAGCCAACAACCTAGCAGCGGCGTCGGGGCCGTGCAGGTCGAGGCTCACCGAAGGTACCACGCCACGATCCGGTCCCCCAAGACGACCGCGGTGTAGGCGCCGGCGACGAGATACGGGCCGAAGGGAATGGCGTCCTTCCTCCCGCGGACACCGCCGACCAGCAGGGCGACCGACACCAACCCGCCGAACAGGAAGGCCGCGACGAAGGCGACGACCGCGTTGGGCCATCCGACGTAGCCGGTGAACACGCCGAGGAGGAAGCCGAGCTTCACGTCGCCGAAGCCGAACCCTCCCCGGGCGACGAGGGCGAGCGCCAGCAAGGCGAGGAAGAACCCCGTCCCCGAGGCGAGCGCCACCAGGAACGACCACGGCCGGCCATCGACGATGGCCCCTCCAGCGAGGAGCGCGACCCCCACGACGGTGCCGGGGTAGAGGATCCGGTTCGGGATGAGCTTGTGGTCCAGGTCGACGAGGGTCAGGGCGATGGTCACCGCGACGAACCACAGGTACGCGGGCAGCACCCAGACCGGACCGAGGGTCGCTCCCACCGCGACGAAGGCCGCGGCGGTGAACGCCTCGACGATCGGGTAGCGGACCGAGACGGCGGTACCGCAGTCCCGACAGCGGCCTCGCAGGAGGAACCATGCCACCACGGGCACATTGTCCCGAGGACGGATCGGATGGCCGCAGGCCGGGCATGCAGACCCCGGGGCGACGATCGACATGCCGGCGGGCACCCGGTGGGCGACCACGTTGAGGAACGATCCCACGACGAGACCGAACAGGCCGAGGACGGTGAGGGCGATGATGGTCATGCGGCGCACCAGGGTACCGAGCGCGACCGTGGGGCGGCCGCATGGCCGCCCCACGGGTCGATCGGGTACCCCTGAACGTTACGGCGTCGTGGGGAAGCCGCTCGAGCTCCACCCGGCCGGGGCCGCTCCGGCGGACGTCGGACATGCCGGCGTCCCGCTGGAGTCCCACATCCGGTAGTACGTGCCGCCTGCGGCGGTCGAGTCGTCGAAGATCGCGAAGACGTTCCCCGAGTCGGCCACCTTGACCAGGCAGACCGCGTCGTCGTTCGACGCGACCGACAGGTACACGCCGACGGGGTCGGCGGAGGTGAGCGTGCCGATGGCGTTCGTCGTCACCTCGATGTTCGGCTCGAAGGACTTCAGTTCGCTCTCGGTGGTCGTGAAGGCGCCGGTGTCGGTCCACCAGCCCTTCTCTGCCACCAACGTGTTCCGGAGATCGGCCTGAGCGGCACGATCTTGTGCTTTGGTCCGGAAACCGAGGAACGAAGGCACGGCGATGGCCACAAGCACTGCAATGATCAGCACCACCACCATGAGTTCGATGAGGGTGAACCCCTCTTCCCCGGCCAGACGCTCTCGCATCCAACGCATCCTGGAAGGACCTCCTGTGGTCTCCATGAGGGCCGTATCTCGGCCGTGGGTATGTATCGGCGCCGACGGCCAGAAAGTTGAGTCGCTCCGAGACCGGCGATGGTCAGCCCGCGAAGCTCGCGATGGAGAAGATCGGCAGGTACAGGGCGATGAGGATGCCGCCGACGGTGATCCCCATGACGACGATGAGCAACGGCTCGATGAGGCTGGTCATGGCGTTCACCATGTCGTCGACCTCCCGATCGTAGAAGTCCGCCACCTTCGACAACATCGTGTCGAGGGCCCCGGTCTCCTCGCCGACGGTCATCATCTGGACGACCATCGGCGGGAACACGTCATGGCGGGACAGCGGCTGGGCGAGGGACTCACCTTCGCGGACGGAGCTCTTGACGTCCTCGACGGCACGTTCCACCTTGGCGTTGCCGGACGTCTCGGCGACGATATCGAGGGTCTGGAGGACCGGCACCCCCGTCCGGCTGAGGACGGCGAACGTGCGGGCGAAGCGGCTCAGGGCGGTCTTGTGGAACAGCTTCCCGAACACGGGGATGCGGAGCTTGAGCGCGTCCCATCGGTACCGGCCGGACTCGGTCCGTTTCCAGCGGCGGAACCCCACCCATCCGGTGACGACGCCTCCGATCACCGCCATCCAGTAGGTGGTGAGGAGGTTCGAAGCGACGATGAGCATCTGGGTCGGCACGGGAAGGGCGACGCCACCGCCGACGTCCTCGTACATCCCGACGAACACGGGCACCACGAACACGATCATCCCGGTGGTGATGGCCACGATCAGGAGGCCCACCACCGTCGGGTACGCCAGGGCCGACTTGACCTTGGAGCGCAGGTTCAGGTTCGCTTCCAAGATGTCGGCGAGCCGGTCGAGCGTCTCGTCGAGGACACCCCCGATCTCGCCGGCGCGGACCATCGAGACGTACAACGGGGAGAAGGCCTTCGGGTGCCGTTCCAGCGCGGCGCTGAGGCTCGTTCCCTTCTCGACGTCCGCCTTGACCTGCACGATGACCTCGGCCAGCCCTGGGCTCTCGGTCTGGTCCACCAGCACCGCCAGCGCCTTGAGCAACGACAGGCCGGAGTTCACCATCGTGGCGAACTGGCGGGAGAAGATGACGACGTCCTTCTGCTTGATCCGGTTCGTCAACCCGGGGATGCGGATCTCCTGGTTGAGCCCGGTCGTTCGCTTCCGCTCGATGGACAACGGGATGAGGCCGCGATCACGGAGGTTCCTAGCGACCAGCTCGGCCGACGAGGCCTCGACATCGCCGGTGTGGATCTTCCCGGCCCGGTCGCGAACGCGGTACTGGAACGTTGTGGTCATGCGCGGAACCTCTCGTCGACGAGGGAACGGAGGGCGCCGAGGTCGTGGGCCCGCTCGACGGCCACCGAGTACTCGACGGTACCGTCCTTGACGAGCGCGGCGAGGGCCTGATCCATCGTCTGCATCCCGTACTTCCCACCGGCCTGCATGGCGGTGGTGATCTGGTGCAGCTTCGACTCCCGGATGAGGTTGCGGATCGCCGCGGTCACGATCATCAGCTCGACGGCGGCGACGCGCCCCGATCCGCTTCGGCGCGGCAGGAGTTGCTGGGCGAGGATCGCCTGGAGGGAGCTGGCGAGCTGCACTCGGATCTGTTGCTGCTGATGGGCCGGGAAGACGTCGATGATGCGTTCGACCGATTTCGGCGCGTTCTGCGTGTGGAGGGTGGCGAACACCAGGTGCCCGGTCTCGGCGGCGGTGATGGCGGTGGCGATCGTCTCGAGGTCCCGCATCTCCCCGACGAGGATCACGTCGGGATCCTGGCGGAGGGCGTGCTTGAGCGCCGCCGAGAACGACAGCGTGTCCGCCCCGACCTCCCGCTGGTTGACGATGGACCGCTTGTGGCGGTGCATGAACTCGATCGGGTCCTCGACCGTCATGATGTGGCCGGCCCTGGTGGAGTTGACCAGGTCGAGGATCGACGCCAGCGTCGTGGACTTGCCCGACCCCGTCGGTCCGGTGACCAGCACGAGACCTCGTTGGAGCTGGGCGAGGTCGGCCACCACCTCGGGCATCCCGAGCTGCGACAGCGGCACGATCTCGTTCGGGATCGCCCGCATCACCGCGCCGATGGAGCCCCGCTGGAAGAACATGTTGACCCGGAAGCGGCCCTTCCCGGGGAGGGGGTGGGAGCAGTCCAGTTCGCGCCGCTCCTCGAGCTGTTGCTTCTGGCGGTTCGTGAGGATCTCGTACAGCATGGCCCGCAACGGGGCGGGTTTGAGGACACCGAACTCGTCGAGACCGATCAGTTCGCCGTCGACCCGCACCTGGGGCACGGTCCCGGCGGTCAGGTGCAGGTCCGATCCCTTCATGTCGATCAGGATCCCGAGGAGGCGGTTGACATGGATCTTGTCGTCGGACTCGGAGGGCCTCGGAACGGACCCGCGGATCGACTCGAGCGACCGCAACGGCCCGTAGGCCCGGTCGACCGCTGCCGCCAGCTTGTCGGCGTCGGCCAGGGCGAGTCTGACCTCACTCCCGACGGCCCGGCGCAGATCGCCCCGCTTGCTCTCGTTGAGGGGGTCGGCGACCGCGATGAGCACCCGACCTGCCCCGTCCTTCCCGTACGGGAGCGCCTGGAGCCGGTGGGCGCTGCCGGCATCGAGGAGTGCGAGCACGGTCGGGTCGGGAAGGAAGTCGTCGTCGATGACGCACCGGGCCAGACCGATCCGGTCCGCCACGACGTCGAGGACGTCCCCGGCGTCGACCCGCCCCGACTCGATGAGGACCCGGGTGAGCGGGAGCCCGGCGCGGTGGGCGTCCAGCGCGTAGCGTTCGAGGTCGTCGATGTTGAGGAGACGCCGGTCGACGAGCGACCGCCCGAGTTGACGCTCCACGGCGCGTAGGGCCAGCTCCGGGTCCTCGATCCGTTCGACGGAGAACTCAGACGACGACACGGAGTACCTCCTCGAGCGACGTCAACCCGAGTTCGACCTTGGCGAGCCCGTCCTGGCGAAGCGTGCGCATACCCTGTTCGATGGCGAGCTTGCGCATGTCGTCGCTCGCCCGACGTTCGAGGGCCATCCGGGCCATCTCCTCGCTGACGGGCATGACCTCGTTGAGCGCGATCCGTCCCCGGTACCCGGTGTTGGAGCAGGCCTTGCAGCCCACCGCCCGGTAGATCGTCGGATCGGCCATCGGCCCCTCCCAGCCGACGTCTGCGAGGAGCTCGGCTTCAGGCTCGTAGGGCTCCTTGCATCGCTCGCACAGGCGACGGGCGAGCCGCTGGGCCAATACCGTGTCGATGGCGGAGCTCACGAGGAACGGTTCGACTCCCATGTCGATGAGCCGGTTGATGCTCGACGGAGCGTCGTTGGTGTGCAGCGTGGACAGGACCAGGTGACCCGTGAGCGCAGCTTCGACGGCGATGTTGGCGGTCTCGCCGTCTCGGATCTCGCCGATGAGCACGATGTCGGGGTCTGCTCGGAGGATCGACTTCAGCGCGGTGGCGAACAACAGCCCGGCCTTGCGGTTCACCTGCACCTGGGTGATCCCGTCGAGCCGGTACTCAACCGGATCCTCCACGGTGATGATGTTGACGTTCGGGCGGTTGAGGATGGCGAGCGTCGAGTACAAGGTGGTGGTCTTGCCGCTCCCGGTGGGGCCGGTCACGAGGATGGTCCCGTACGGCTTCACGTACGCCTCCCGGTACCGCTCGAGGTTGTAGGGCAGGAACCCGAGGTCCTCGAGCTCGGCGACACCGGCGGACTTGTCGAGGATCCGCATGACGACCTTCTCGCCGTAGATCGATGGCAACGTCGCCACCCGCAGGTCGACCGGACGACCCGCGACCCGCATCGCGACCCGCCCGTCTTGGGGCACACGCCGTTCCGCGATGTCGAGCTCCGCCATGATCTTGATCCTGGACACGACGGCGTTGGCGATCGATCGCGACGTGGTCATGACCTCGTGGAGGACGCCGTCGATCCGGTACCTGATCCGAAGGTCACGCTCGCCGGGCTCGATGTGGATGTCGGAGGCACGATCCGCCACCGCCCTGGTGATGACCGAGTTCATCAACTTGACGACCGGGGCTTCCTCGGCGGCGCTCTCCAGCGACACGGTGTCGGTGTCGGCGTCCTCGTCCTCGAGGGCCAGTTCGGCCAGGTCGGAGACCGACTCGTCGAAACGCCCGAAACGGGCGGAGGCCTCCTCGATGTCCTCGGGGGTGGCGACCACGATCGTGACGGGGCGACCCGACACGGCCCGGATGTCGTCGATGGCGAGCACGTTCCCCGGATCGGACATCGCGACGACCAGGTCGTCTCCTTCGAAACCGATCGGCAGGACGTTGTAGCGCGTCCGCAGGTTCTCGGGCACCATGGCGGCGGCGGCCGGGTCGATCGTGATCTCGGCCAGGTCGACGAACTCGACGCCGTGGCGCTTCGCGATGGACCGCATGAGCTCGGCCTCGGCGACGATCCCGTCGTCGACGAGGACGCGTCGTAGCGGCAAGCCGGTCTCTGCCTGGCTGGCCAGGGCGGCTTCGAGTTGTTGCCGGGTCAGCAGCCCGTCCTCGAGGAGCATGCTGCCGACGTTGCGGACGTCTCCGACCACCGTTCTCCTTCGTCTGAAGGATGAATCGGCACCGCAGTGGTCTTCTTGAGAGGTCTACTTGGAGGCGATGGCCGCCCGGGCGGCGCGCTCCATGGCCTCCACCGGGGGCCGGACGCCGGCCCATCGCTCGAAGGCGTCGACGGCCTGGTGCACCAGCAGGGTGATCCCGTCGACGGTCGGCAGGCCGCAGGCGGCGGCGTGTCGCACCGCGGCGGTGGGCTCGGTGTGGTACACCATGTCCAGCAACCCGGATGCGGCCTCGAGGACGCGCTCGGGAAGCCGCCCTTCGCCGCCCATCCCGACGGGGGTGGCGTTGACGACGACGGCGCCGGCGACCGGGGTCCCCCACTCGACGACTCGACCTTGGACCCGTGTGCGTGCGAGGAGGGATGTGGCCTGCTCCGGTCGGCGGGCGGCGAGGTGGATGGGCCGACCGGCGTTCGCGACCAGCGCCGCGGATGCCGCCCCGCCCGCGCCGAGGACGAGCACCGGTCCGGAGTCGGGCAGGCCGCCCCGCCGCCAGGCCCCCGTGATCCCCGCCACATCGGTGTTGTCGCCGAACACCGCCCCTTCGCCCGCCCAGACCGTGTTCACGGCGCCGGTGCGCAACGCCACCTCGGTGACGCGGTCCACGGCGCGGAACGCGGCTTCCTTCAGTGGCATCGTGACGTTGATGCCGGTCAGCGTGCCGTGTCGGATCTGATCGACCGCGACGCGAAGGCGATCGGCGTCGGCCCGGATCGCTTCGTAGGTCCCGTCGATGCCGGCCGCATCGAGCGCGACACGGTGGATGATGGGCGACAGCGAGTGGTCGATCGGGTCGCCGAGGACCGCGAGCTTCATGGCAGGATCCCGTCCTCCTTGGCCTTCTCCACCTTCGCCTGGTGCTCCTCGTAGGTGGCCGAGAACCCGTGGGCGCCGTCGGCGGAGACGACCACGTAGAACAGGTAGTCACCGTCGGCGGGGTCGGCGGCGGCGTCGAGGGAGGCCTGACCGACGGTTCCGATCGGCGTCGGCGGCAGCGCGGGGACACGGTAGGTGTTGTAGGGGGATTCCGTCTCGAGGTCCGCGGCGGTGACCCTGCCGGTGTTCTCCCCCTTGGCGTAGATGACCGTGGCGTCGATCTGCAGCGGCATCCCCGCGGCGAGCCGGTTGTAGATCACCCGGGCGATGAGCGGTCGATCCTCGTCCAGCTTCGCTTCCTGTTCGACGAGGGACGCCACGATGAGCGCCTGATAGCGGTCGACGCCCAGCTCTCCCAGCCGCGACCAGTCCTCGCGGTCGAGGCGGATGGCCATCTCGGTGGCCATCCGCTGCAAGATCGCCGACGGAGCGTCGCCGTCGGCGATCTCGTACGTGGCGGGGAACAGCAGCCCTTCCCATGCCGCCAGCGGGGGGACCCCGTCGGGGAGATCGGTGGGGAGGTACGGCGACGTGACGCCGCCGCCGACGAGGGCCGCCTCGTAATCGGCGCTGGTGTACGGCGTCTGTTCCGCCAGCGATGCGAGGACCTCGGCGAGGGTCCACCCCTCGATGACGGTGACCCGGCGGTCGGAATGCTCGATGGGACCGGCGAGGAGGACCTCGACGACGGCGTCGGCCGTCATGCCCGTCTCCAACGAGTACTCGCCCGCCCGCAGGAGGCCGGTGACGCCCCGCGAGCGCGCGGCGGCTTCCAGATCGGCGCCGTCGACGACCCCTGCGTCCTGCAGGATGGTCCCGATCGTCCGTGCCGATGCGCCGGAGGGCAACACGACGGTCACCGGCATGCCGGGGGTGACGGTGACCGTCGGAGCGCTCCCTGCGACAGCACCGGCCAGGACGGTGGCGAGTCCTGCCAGGGCGCCGACGGTGAGCACGGCGGCGGCGGCGACGAGCGCGGCCTTGGTCCTACGGCCGGTCCCTGTCACCATCGCTCCCGTCTTCCTCCTCGGAGGTCCGCATCCGCTGCCGGCGGGCATCCAGGTAGCCCTGGAGGAGCACCGCGGCGGCGACCATGTCGATCTTCCCGCGCCGTTCCCTGCGCCTGACGTTCCCTTCCACGAGCGCCGCTTCGGCCATCCGGGTCGTGTACCGCTCGTCGAGCATCTCGACCTGACGTCCGGTGGCGTCGGCGGCCACGGCACCCAGACGCCGCGCGGCGGCCGCCGCCGGGCCTTCGCGGCCGTTCAAGCCGACCGGCAAGCCGACGACGATCGTGGCCACGTCCCATTCGTCGCACAGCGCCCGAAGCCGATCGGCCAGGTCGCCGGCGCGGGCGTCGAGCACGGTCAGCGGTGACGAGATGGTACCGGTGGGATCCGAGACAGCGACACCGATCCGGCGTTCACCAGGGTCGAGGGCGAGGACCCTCCCGGCGTCAACCAAGATCGACGAGGGCCTGCCGGGCCGCGTCACGGGCCGCCTCCAGGGCCTCCTGGATGCGGTCCCCGGAAGGGCCTCCGGCCTGCGCCAGGCGGGGGTCTCGGCTGCCGCCACCGCCGAGCACCGCGGCCCCGGCGGCCACGAGCTGGCCCGCCGAGACGCCTCGGGCGACGAGGTCGTCCGAGACCCATGCGATGAGCGCGCCTTTGCCGTCGGCGTTCGTGCCGACGACGACGATGCCCGACTCGAGGCGGTCCCTGATCTGGAACACCAGCGCCCGCAGCCCGTCGGCGTTCGTCCCTTGGACCTCGGCGACGATGAGCCGGTGCCCGTCGCGTTCTTCGACGGACTCCAGCAGGGATGCGGCGAGCGCCGACCGTTCCTTGTCCTCGAACGCGGCCAGGCGTTCCTCCTGGTTGCGGATCCGTTCGGCCAGCGCGGTGGCGGCCTCGACGACCTTGCCGGGTTGGGTGTGCAGCACCGCGGCGGTGCGTTCCAGCCGCCGCCGGATGTCGCTGAGGTACTCGTAGGCGCGGGCTCCCGTCAGGGCCTCGACCCGGCGGAGGTTGGAACCGACCGATCCCTCCGAGACCAGGACGAGCGGTCCGACCTGTCCGGTGCTCGGCACGTGGGTACCGCCGCAGAACTCGGTCGAGTAGTCCCCCGCCCGAACCACCCGGACCCGGTCGCCGTACTTGTCGCCGAAGAACGCCAGCGCCCCCATCCTCTCGGCCTCCTCCTTGGAGGTGACGACCGTCGTGACCTTGGCGTTCTCGATGATCCGTTCGTTGGTCATCTCTTCGACGGCGATGGCGGCCTCGGGGTCGAGCGCCTCGTAGTGGCTGAAGTCGAACCGGAGGCGGTCGGGTGCTACCAGCGACCCTGCCTGATGCACGTGCGAGCCCAGGACCTCGCGCAGCGCCCAATGCAGGATGTGGGTTCCGGTGTGGTTCTTGCGGATCCGTTCCCGCCGGATCGCATCGACCGAGGCGACGGCTTCCTGGCCGACCTGGATCGTGCCCGTCACGACGGTCCCCCGATGGCCGTGGACCCCCGGCAGGGTGAACTGGGTGTCGGTCACCCGGATCTTCCCGGTCGTCGTCTCGATCACGCCCGTGTCTCCGACCTGGCCGCCCGACTCCGCGTAGAAGGGTGTCCGGTCCATGAAGACCTCCACCTGCTGGCCTTCCTCCACCCGTTCGACGACGTCGCCTTCACGGAGGATCGACAGGATCCGACCTTCGGCCCGTTCCTGCTCATAGCCGAGGAACTCGGTCTGGTCGATGCCGCGCAGCAGCGTCCGGTACACGTCGGCGGTCGCCGCCCCGGATCCGCCCCGGAAGGCCGCTCGGGCACGTTCGCGTTGTTCGTTCATCATCGTCTCGAACTCGGTCCGGTCCAGGCGATGACCCCGTTCGGCCGCGATCTCCTCGGTCAACTCGACGGGGAAACCGTAGGTGTCGTGGAGCTTGAACGCCGTCTCACCCGGAAGGACGGCACCTTCCTCCAGCGCCTCGAGTGCCTGTTCGAGGAGCTGATGGCCCGATTCGAGGGTCTTGCGGAAGCGGAACTCCTCCCGCTCGGCCATCGTGGTGATCAGCTCCTGCTTGGCGACGAGCTCGGGATAGGCCGCTCCCATGGCATCGACGGTGGCGGCCACGAGCGTGGGCATGATGGCATCCTTGGCCTCGAGCAGGTACGCATGCCGCACGCTGCGCCGAAGGAGCCGGCGCAGGATGTACCCACGGCCCTCGTTGGACGGGATGACGCCGTCGCCGATCAGGAAGGTGACGGCCCGCCCGTGATCTCCCAAGATCCGCAGCGACACGTCGGAACCTTCGTGGGCCCCGAAGCGGGCACCCGTGGCGCCCTCGGCGGCGGCGATGATGCTCCGCATGACGTCGGTCTCGAAGGTCGAGTCGACGCCTTGGAGGACCATGGCGACCCGTTCGAGGCCGGCGCCCGTGTCGATGCTCTTGGCCGGGAGATCACCGACGACGTGGTAGGGCTCGTCCTGGACGTACTGCATGAAGACCAGGTTCCAGATCTCGGTGAAGCGCTCTTCGTCGACGATCGGACCGCCGTCGGGGCCGTAGTCGGGTCCCCGATCGAAGAAGATCTCCGACGACGGTCCGGCCGGGCCGGCGACACCCATTTGCCAGAAGTTGTCACGGTCGCGGCGTTGCAGACGCTCGGGCGGGATCCCCACCTCGTCGATCCAGATCTCGGCGGCCTCGTCGTCGCTGTCGTGGACCGTGTACCAGAGCCGATCCGGGTCGATCTGCCATCCTTCGGTGAGCAGCTCGTACGCCCACGGAATGGCCTTCTCCTTGAAGTAGTCGCCGAAGCTGAAGTTGCCGAGCATCTCGAAGAAGGTCATGTGCCGGGCGGTGGTGCCGACGATGTCGATGTCGGCGGTCCGGATGCACTTCTGGCTCGAGACGGCACGCGGGTACGGCGGGCGTTCGTCACCGAGCAGGTAGGACTTGAACGGCACCATGCCGGCCACGGTCAGCAGCAGGGTCGGATCGACCGGGATCAGTGACGCCGACGGGACCGGAGTGTGGCCCCGTTCGGCGAAGAACTCGATGAAGATGCGCCGGATCTCGTTGCTGTTCATGGGGAGGCGAGGTTAGCCCCGTCTCCGGCCTCCACTCGATCCGCCGCGGCGAGGCGCCGACCCGCCGCCTCGAGGAGTCCGGCGCCGGCCACCGCGGCGGCCCGTCCCAGGTTCGAAGGCGTGAGTCGCTGCTTGGCGCCCTTCACCTTCGTCGCCAGCCACGCCAGGGCCCCGAGGGTCCCGACGACACCGAACACGAACCAGCGGAGACGGACGAACATGCGCCCAGGCTAGCGGTCCTCTCCGGGGCGCTCTCGCCGGGGTCTGCCGAGGATGCGGTCGGCGGCGGCGACGCGAGCGGCGATGTCGCGTTCCTCCCCCCGATCTCCCGGCTCGTAGAGCGTCTCGGCCGCGGCCTCGACGGGAAGGTGCACCTGGGCGACCACACCCTCGGGGGCATCGTGGGCGTAGCGATAGCCGACGCCGTGGCCGAAGGCCCGGTCGCCCTCGGTGGCTCCCGACCGCAGGTGCGCGGGGACGGAGGCCCCGGATGTCTCGGCGACCAGCTCCTTGGCCGCTCGCATCGCTCGCGCCACCGAGTTGGATTTCGGGGACGCCGCCAGGTAGATCGCGGCGTGCGTCAGGGCATAGGCGGCCTCGGGGAGCCCGACGACCTCGACCGTCCTGAACGCGTCGAGGGCCACCGACAACGCCTGCTGGTCCGCCAGGCCGATGTCCTCGGAAGCGAGGACCACCATCCGCCTCGCCACGAACTTGGGGTCCTCGCCGGCGTCGATCATCGTGTGCAACCAGTACAGGGCGGCATCCACGTCCGAGCCGCGCAGGCTCTTGATGAAGGCCGACACGACGTCGTAGTGCCGATCCCCGGCCTTGTCGTACCGGATCACTCGACGCTGGAGCGCTTCGACGACATCGGACACGTCGACCCGGTCGCGACCCGAGCCCTCCGCGACCGCTGCGGCCGCCTCCAACGCGTTGAGGGCCATGCGGGCGTCGCCCCCCACCCGGCCGGCGAGGACCTCGATCGCGTCGCCGGTGACGGCGATCCCTCCCAAGCCGCGCATCGGATCGTCGACGGCCCTCCGCAAGAGCACCGCGAGGTCGTCAGGAGCGAGCGGCTCGGTCCGGAACACCGTCGCTCGCGAGATGAGCGGAGCGTTCACCTCGAAGAACGGGTTCTCGGTGGTAGCCCCGACGAGGACCACGACGCCGTCCTCGACACCGGGCAACAGGGCGTCCTGTTGCGCCTTCGTGAACCGGTGGATCTCGTCGAGGAAGAGCACGGTCCGTCCGCGTTCTTCGTCGATCCGCCGGGCGGCCGTCGCCAGGACCGCTCGTACGTCCTTGACCCCTGCCGAGGTCGCCGACAGCTGCTCGAACCGTGCACCGATCTCGGCCGCGATGAGCCGAGCCAGGGTCGTCTTGCCGGTGCCTGGAGGACCCCACAGGATCATCGAAGCGGGCCGGCGAGCCGACAGCATCGCCCGGAAGGCGGCGTCGGCCGCGAGGAGATGCTGCTGACCGACGACCTCGTCCAGGGTGGTCGGCCGCATCCGGGTCGCCAGCGGCGCCGAACGAAGCCGACGCTCCTGGCGCTGCTCACTGAACAGATCGGGGTCCGACATGGATTCCTTCCCGCCCGCGGCCGGCGCCGCGACGCCGGGGGTGGACATCGAGGGTGCGGCCGCCGCGCACGACACTAGCCGGGTGACCTGCATGCCGATGGCCGAGCCCACGGCGCGACGGGGCGATGGACGGTCGTCGAGCGGCCTGCTGCAGGACGTGCACCGCAGGATCAGGCCTCGCCGTCGGACTCCTCCTCGGCCCAGGCGGCGACCACCTCGGGACGCAGGCAGATGCCCAACTCGGCGAGTTGCGTCTCGGCGACCCGGCCCGGCGAGCCGGTGAGCGGGTCCGCCCCCGTTTGGGTCTTGGGGAACGGGATGACCTCCCGGATGTTCGGCTGGTCGCGCAGGATCGCGACCATGCGATCGACACCGATGGCGAACCCGGCATGCGGAGGTGTCCCGTACCGGAGGGCCTCGAGGAACCACCCGAACCGTCGCTCGGCCTCCTCGCTGGAGATGCCGAGGATCTCGAACACCTCGGCCTGCACGGCGGGGTCGTGGATCCTGACGCTCCCCGAACCCAGTTCGGAGCCGTTCAGAACGAGGTCGTAGGCCTTGGAGATCGCCTCGTCGGGGTGTTCTCGCATCTCGGCGACATCGCGGGGCGCCGTGAAGGGATGGTGGAGCGGCACCAGCTCTCCGTCCTCGTTCCGTTCGAAGACGGGGAAGTCGACGACGAACAGGTACGCGAGGTCCTCATGGTCGCCGGGACGCCCCAGGTCGAGGCGGAGACGACCGAGGACCTCCAGCACCACCCGAGTCTCGTCGCCAGCGATCAGCAGCGTGTCGCCCGCCGAGGCGTCGAGTGCCGCGACGACCCCGCGTCGCTCCTCGTCGGTCAGGAACTTGGCGACCGGTGAACGGAGCGAGCCGTCGTCGCCGACGACCATCCACACGAGACCCTTCGCTCCGAGCTCCTGGGCGCGCGAGACGAGGCCGTCGAGACCGGAGCGAGCGAGACCCAAGGGCCCTGCGTTGATGCCGCGGACGGATCCGCCGTTGCCGAGCACGTTCGAGAACGCCCGGAACCCCGTTGCGGCGAACACGTGCGACACGTCCACGATCTCCATCCCGAAGCGGATGTCGGGCTTGTCGGTGCCGTAGCGTTCCATCGCCTCGTGCCAGGTGAGGCGGGGGAACGGCCGCGCCGGCTCGACGCCACGCAGCGCCTCGGTGACCCGAGCCGCAATCTCTTCGAGCGTGTCGAGAACGTCCTGCTGGCCCCAGAAGGACCCCTCGAAGTCGAGCTGGGTGAACTCGAGCTGCCGATCCGCGCGAAGGTCCTCGTCTCGGTAGCACCGGGCGACCTGGTAGTAGCGCTCCACGCCACCGATCATCAGGAGCTGCTTGAAGAGCTGGGGCGATTGCGGCAACGCGTAGAAGTGACCGGGGCGCAGCCGCGAGGGAACGAGCATGTCCCGCGCGCCCTCCGGGGTCGACGCGATCAACGTCGGCGTCTCGACCTCGAGGAATCCTTGCTCCTCCATGACGTCACGCATGGCCCGCACCGCCCGCGATCGAGCTCGCAGGTTCTCCGCCATCCGTGGCCGCCGAAGATCCAGGTAGCGGTACTGGAGGCGTCTCACCTCGTCGACGTCGACGCGATCGTCGAGCTGGAACGGGAGCGGCTCCGACGGGCTGAGCACGTCGAGGCGTTCGACGGCCACCTCCACTTCGCCGGTGGGGAGGTCCGGGTTGATGGTGCCGTCGGGCCGCAGCCGGACGACACCGACGACGGCGACGCAGTATTCGAGACGCAGTGCGTGGACGACGTCCTCCAACTCGGGGTGGTCTTCGGGGTTGACGACGACCTGCACGACGCCGCCGGCGTCCCGCAGGTCGAGGAACACGACGCCCCCGTGGTCTCGCCGACGGGCGACCCAACCGGCGAGGCGCACCGTCCGTCCTGCGTCGCCGGCCCGCAAGGCTCCGGCGGACGTGTCCTTCAATGCTCCGCTATCCATGCCGTGATCTCCTCGATCGCGATGACCTGCTGGGTGCCCGTCTCCAGGTCCTTGACGGTGACGGTGCCCGCCGCCCACTCGTCGCCGACGACCGCGACGGCTCTCGCGCCGCGACGGTCCGCCGCCTTGAACTGCGCCTTCACCGACCGGTCCCCCAACGCCATGTCGGCGCGAACGCCCGCGTGGCGCAGTCGCGACAGCCAGGCGAACGCCTCGTCGCGCCAGGCCGGGCCGGCGGCCACCACGAACAGGTCCAAGATCCTGGGGAGCTCGTCGCCTCCCGCGGCCAGGATGATCCGGTCGATGCCCATGGCCAGGCCCACCGCTGGGGTCGGCCTTCCACCGAGCAGTTCGAAGAGCTGGTCGTAGCGTCCTCCGCCGCCCACGGCGCTCTGGGCGGCGTCGTAGCGTCGAGGGACGTACTCCCAGACCGTCCGGTTGTAGTAGTCCAGGCCGCGCACGAGCCTCGGCTCGATCCGGTAGGGGATGTCGAGTCGATCGAGCCCTGCCTTGACCGCCTCGAAGTGGGCGAACGCCTCCGGGCCGAGATGGTCGATGGGCACCGGAGCTCCGGCGACCGCCTCGACGTCCGCTTTCGAATCGAGGACCCGCATCGGGTTGAGCTCCATCCGTGTCCTGGCGTCCTCGGACAGGAGGTCGATCCGCTCCTGGAGGAACGCCGTCAGCTCGGCGCGATAGGCCTCACGGTCGGCCGGATCGCCGATGGTGTTGAGGGCCACCTCCACCTCCGGGACGTCCATGTCCTGCAGGAAGCGGTAACCGAGTTCGATCACCTCGACGTCGGCCTCGGGGGCACCCTCGCCGAGATATTCGACGCCGGCCTGGTAGAACTGACGCTTCCGGCCGGCCTGTGGGCGTTCGTAGCGGAACATGGGGCCCCAGTACGAAGCCTTCATGACCCCGTGGACGCCTCCGGCCTCGATGACGGCCCGCACCACCGAGGCGGTCGCCTCGGGACGGAGCGTGAGCGACCGTCCCGCCTTGTCGGCGAAGGTGTACATCTGCTTGTCGACCACTTCGGTGGCTTCTCCGACGCCCCGGGCGAACAGCTCCGTCGGCTCGAAGATCGGGGTGATGGCCGGCTCGTATCCGTAGGTGCCGCTCAGCTCGATGAACGTCAGCTCGGCGCGGGACCACACCCGCGAAGCAGGCGGCAAGATGTCGTCGGTGCCCTTCGGGCCGCGGAATCGCGTCACGTACTCGTTCCAGCCGTCGATGGAGCGGGAAGGCTAGCGGCCCGCAGGAGCCCACCGTCCTCGGGGGTGCCGACCTCCGGCATCGGTCACGCCCCGAGGAGGTCGCGGATGAACGGGTTGCGCGTCCGCTCCCGACCCACCGTGGTGGCCGGCCCATGGCCGGGAAGCACCTCCGTGTCGTCTGGGAGGGGAAGGATCTTGGTGCGCATCGACTCCATCAGCGTGGCGAAGTCGCCGCCCGGCAGGTCGGTGCGACCGATCGATCCGGCGAACAGGTGGTCGCCCGAGAACAGGATCCCCTCGCCGGGGAGATGGAAGGCGCAGTGGCCAGGGGTGTGTCCGGGCGTGTGGACGACCGTGATGTCGAGACCGGCCAGTGCGAGCTGCATGCCATCGGTGAGAGCGGTGAAGCGGTCCGGCGGGCGGTAGTCGCCAGGGGGGATACCCCCGAAGAGCATCTGGAGCTGCTCGGCGGGATGGGCGGCGAGGAACTCATCGTCGGGATGCAGGTAGGCGGCCACGCCCGTGCGGGCGACCAGTGTTCCCGAACCACCTGTGTGATCGATGTGGCCATGGGTGACCAGCAACGCCACCGGCGCGATCCGGTGGCGGTCCAGCAAGGCGACGATGCCGTCGAGGTCGGGGGGCGCGTCGATGACGACGCCGGGACCGCCGGCGGCAGGGGCCGCCACGTAGGTGTTCGTCTCGGCCGCCCACAAGGCGGCATGGTCGATGATCATGCCCGCAGCATACGGTCCGGGTTCCACCGCTCGGTGCCTGCCTGCGTCCCGCAGGGTCACCGGGGAAGCGACCGCGTGCGGCTAGCCGCCGCACCCTGCCGGCTTCGCCCAGCAGGGCGTCTCGACCTCTCGCCAGTTCGTGTAGTCCCATTCGTTCGACAGGAGCGGGAAGAACGGGGGGCGGAGCGATTCGAGGCGTTCGTCGAAGTTGTAGTTGCGGGGCGTGAAGCAACATCCCATGTTCCCGGTGCCCAGCGACGCGTTGGATCCGAAGGTGTTCAGCTCCGAGGCGGCGGGAACGACGCTCGAACCGCCGGTGCCGCAGCTCAAGGCGACCTTCATCGCTCCGTTCTGGTTGAGGAGGGCGCCCGAGATGTTGAGGACCCGGTCGCTGCCGACCGCATAGGGGTTGATCCAGATCTCGTCGGAGGCGGCGAGGCCGAGGACGTCGGTTCCGTTCAGTCCGGCGCCGTAGTCGATGTCGGTCCCGATGATGATGTTCTGGCGTGATGACGACGTCCCGGCGTAGACGGTCATCGCCCCCGACAGGACGAAGGGTGTGGAGGCGTTCCGGCCGATGACGACGTGCTTGTTGGCCCACACGGCGCCGTTGGCGGGGAGGTCGAAGGTGTCGAGGTACTGCCATGCGGCGTCCTGGGAATGCAGCCACCAGCGCTCTTCGGCGGTCTGACAGGACCACCCTGCCGGGACGGTGGTCGCGTACGACACTCGGATGCGGGAGTCTCCGGTGCCGTTGACGGTCTCCAGCAGGTAGGCGTCGACGCCTGCAGGGATGCGGGCGTCACGGGTGGGGTCGAGGCAGATGCCCCCGCCGTCGCATGCTGCCGTCTGCAACAGGGCGAGATCGTCCCAGAAGCGGTCGAAGTCGATGGGGTCGGGGTACACGTCGCGGATCGTCTCACCGTCGGCGTTGTAGTTGCCGGTGCTGTCCCACCCCTGTGCCCCGTTCTTCCAGATCGGTGGCCCGAACGACGACCAGCCGCCGATGCGGTACTCGGCGTAGACGTTGGCGTAGGCCTCGCCGCCGGATCGGTACCCGACCCGGTAGCCGGCGTACACCGGCCCGTGGGTCTTGGCTCCCGAACCGTACCGGAGCTCTCCTTCCACCATGCGGACGAACTCAGAGATCGACTGGGCTCGGATCTCGGCTTCCACGACCCGGGGAGAAACGTGGGACGCCTGTCGCCCGGCCACCACGACGTTGACCCCACCTCCGTCCTGGGGTGGAGTGACGTGGATCAATGCCGCGTCTTGCGACGTGCCGTCCCCCAGCAGCGGATGCGAGTACCACGACGCCGGATCGACCTCGACGTAGTCCCACGTCGTGCAGTCCCCGAACCAGGCGTTGCCGGGATCGACCTGGCTGCCGTAGCCGGCGGAGTCCGGGTCCGTGCAGATCCGGGGCGCCTCCGCCTCGTCGACGTAGTTCTGGTAGTAGGCCGGATCGATCGTCAGCTTCGCCGCGTACCGTTCGAGCATCGCCTCGGTGGTCGCCAACACCGAGTCCTCCTTCGCCTGGAAACCGGCCTGGGAGAGCTGGTAGACCGCCACCCGTTGGATCATGATGGTGAGCAGCACGATGGCGAGCACGCCCATGACGACGGTGATGAGGGCGACCCCGTCTTCCCGACCGGCACGGACGTGGAGCGCCTCGGTGCGTGTCCGGGTCGCGGCGCGACGATGCGTGCTCCGATCCTCAGCCATCGTTCCTGAACCTCACGTCCTCTTGGATGTCGACGACCGCGGTCCCCGAGCGCACCGTCCGGGGATCGACCCGAAGGCGGATCCGGAGCAGCTCGAAATCGCAGGGGGTCGCTCCCCCACACACGGTCGTGGTGATCTCGGTGCCGGTCCGCAGCGACGAGCCCCGGAACAACGGTTCCGGGCCGTCGTCGAGCACGTCGGTGAGCACCACCCGCGTCGAGGGCAGGCCGCTGTAGGTCCAGTTCGGGCCCGACCCGACGTCCGCCACGGTGACCGACCGGAGCAGCTCGCAACGATTGCCGACGCATGCGCCGAGGTGATAGCGGTAGCGCTCGGGACCAGGAGCGTCATCGAGTCGGTCCGAGTAGAACACGAGATCGAGCTGATCCCATGCCGAGTTGAGGGTCTCGACGACGGCACCGTCTCCATCGAGATCAACGGCCTGGCGGAGCTCGAGGACGAGTTCGGCGACGACGGGACGGGCGGCTTCGAGGGTCCGGGCTCGCCGCTCTTGGGAGGTGACCTCGTCCCCGAAGGTGAAGAAGAAGCCGTAGAAGGCGACGAGCAGGACGGTGGTGATGATCATCGCCACCATGGTCTCGACGAGCGTCACGCCGGCCTCGTCACCGAGGAATGTCGCGACCTTGGGGGTCTTCATGGACAGCTCCCCGGGACGTTCCAGCTCCGGTTGGCGCCCGTCATGGTGAAGGTCCTCCGAGCGAGTTCGGTGCCGGTGTCGCAGTACGCCCGCACGTGGACGCGACGGTTGTTGGCTTCAGGGACGATGAAGGTCGCCTTGCCCAAGGCGTTGGAGGGTAGGGCGGTCGATTGGGACCATCGCCAGCGTCCGTTGCGCCAGGTCTCCACCCAGTAGCGGTAGAAGCCGGTCGGGCCGATCGGGCCGCTGTAGAGCGCGAACCGGTCCGTCGCGAAGGGCTTGCCCAGCGACAGGGAGACCGTCGTCGGGGTCGTCGTGGTGGCGAAGGACGTCGTCGTGGGAGCATGGCCCCATCCGGTCTCGGCGGTGACCGTGTAGCCGGTCTCGTTCTCGGGCAGGGTGAGGGTCAGGTCGCCGTACTCGTCGGTGGTTCCGCTCCACGATCCGAGGACCGGGTGGGTGACGGTGACGGTGGCACCGGCGGTGAAGTAGGTGGACCAGCCTGCATAGTCGACGTGGAAGGTCATGTCGACGGGCATCGCCGTATACGGCGTCATCACCAACGTCACCGCGGCGCTGGTCCCGCCTCCCGGTCCGGGCACGTCGACCTCGACGGCCGACCCGAGGAACCCGGGGGCGCTCCCGTTGACCGAGTAGCGATCCGGGACGAGGTCCGTGAAGACGTAGTCGCCTGCGGCATTGGTGGTGGTGCGACCGTCGGCCATGTCGGTGACCGTGACGGTGGCGTCGGGGATCGGCGCCCCGGTGTCGTCGAGGACCGTGACCGTCAACGAGGCCGGGCGGTAGACGCGGATGGTGCGTTGGGCGTTCCACCCCCCGACGGCGTCGACCGTGTCGGCACCCGAGGCGATCGTGTCAGGATGCATCTGCCACCCTCGGGCGTCGAACAGGTCGATGCTGTAGGTCCCGGGCACGACGTCGGGGAAGATCTGCTCGGGCCCTTGGTCGTGGGGGAGGTAGGTGGTGGTCCCGACGAGCTGGAGCCACGGGTCGGGCTCAGAGGACGGGTCGTACGGTTCGTGCCGCTCGATGGTGACCGAGACGATGGCGACGTCCTCGAGCGCTCCGATGGTGGGTGGCGCCACGATCGTCTCCATCTTCACCGGGCCGATGGCCCCCGTCGACGACGTCACCGTGACGGTGACCAGCTTGTAGTTGACCCCCGGATCGAAGCTCCCCTGGACGCCGTCGCCGCCCTGGGCGACCACATCGAGCCCGGTCGTCGCCCCGACGTAGCGAACGTCCGTCGTCACGACGTAGTCGCGGCCGTCGACGGTCCGGACGATGGAGGGATCGAGGATGCCGTCGGGCGCGAAGCCGGGGTTGCCGACGTCGGCGTAATCGAGACTCCTGGCCTCCTCGATGCGGGCCTGGGCGAGGTTCTCGGCGACCGTCACCTCCTTGGAGCGGTCGATGGCGCGCATCGACACCGCGATCGGGGTGATCGTCAACACGATCGCGACCACGAGGATCACGGCAGCCGTCATCGCCTCGATGAGCGTGAACCCGGACTCGTCGAGGCGGACGGCCCGGAAGGGGCCCCACGTCATAGGAGATGTATCGTCTCGGAGGCCCGAAAGGTTTAGGGCTCCCGGCGCTTCGACAGCAGGTTCAGTCGCCGGGGACGAGCCGGTATGCGTCGAACACGCCGTCGACGGCGCGGAGGTCCGCCAGGATGCGTTCCAGGATCCGCCGGTCGGAGAGCTCCACCTCGTAGCGGAGGATCGCGACCCGGTCCCGTCCGGTCCCCGACGACGAGCTGTGGATGTTGGCCCCGAGGTCGGACAGGACCTCGGTGACGTCCCGCAACAGTCGAGGCCGATCCAACGCCTCGACCTGGATCCACACGAAGAACGTGTCGGTCTGTTCGGGCGCCCAGGCCACGTCGATGATGCGTTCGTGGCGCTCCGAGAGGGTCCCGACGTTGGCGCAGTCCGCGCGGTGCACGCTGACCCCGCGGCCCACCGTGACGAACCCGACGATGTCGTCCCCAGGCACCGGGGCACAGCAGCGCGCCATCCGGACCAGCATGTCCGCCATGCCCTCGACGATGATCCCTCGGGTCGGCCGCCGCCGACGGGGCCGCGGGGTACCGAGCCGATCGAGCAGGTCCTGTTCCGCCGGTTCGGGTTCTCGCCGCCGCGCCAGGCGCCCGGCGACGGTCCCGGCCGAGATGCGCCCGTCGCCGACGGCGACGTAGAGGAGATCGAGGTCCCCGAACCCGAGCTCTTCGGCGACCGCGATGAGATCGTCGTCGTGGCCCGAGACCGCCAGCGATTCGCGACGCAGGGCCTTGACGACGGCCTCTCTACCTTCCGACAGCGCCACCTCCCGCCGTTCTCGGGTGTACCACTGGCGGATCTTCGCCGCGGCTCGTGAGGTCTTGACGAAGTCGAGCCAGTCCCGACTGGGTCGGGCGTCTTGGGCCTTGGAGGTGATGATCTCGACGATGTCGCCCGAGGCCAGCTCGGTGGCCAACGGCACCAACCGCCCGTTCACCTTGGCTCCGACGCAGCGGTGACCGACGTCGGTGTGGATGCGGTAGGCGAAGTCGACCGGCGTGGCACCCTTCGGCAGGGTGATGATGTTCCCCTTCGGCGTCAGCGCGAACACCTCGTCCTGGTAGAGGTCGAGTTTGAGGTTGGCGAGGAACTCGGCCGGATCCTCCGCTTCCTCTTGGAGGAACCGGAGGTCGGCCATGAGCGGGAGCTCTCCGGTGGTATCACCCTCCTTGTACCGCCAGTGTGCGGCGATGCCTCGCTCGGCCCATTCGTGCATGGCGGCCGTGCGGATCTGCACCTCGAGGGCCTTCCCGTCGGGGCCCACGACGGTGGTGTGCAGTGACTGGTAGAGGTTGAACTTGGGCATCGCGATGTAGTCCTTGAACCGCCCGTGGATGGGAGGCCACAGGGTGTGGATCAGCCCAAGTGCGGCGTAGCAGTCGCGTACTTCCGGGACGATGACCCGGATCCCGATCAGGTCGTAGATCTCGCTGAAGTCGAGTCCGCTGGACATCATCTTTCGGTAGATGGAGTAGAGGTGCTTCGGTCTCCCGGTCACCGTCGCCTCCAGGCCGGCGTCCCGCAGGGTGTCCCCCACCGTCTCGGTCATCTTCTCGATGTAGGTCTCGCGTTCGGGCGCCCGGCGACGGATCAACTCGTCGAGTTCGGCCTGCCTCCGCGGGTAGAGGATGGCGAAGCACCGTTCCTCCATCTCGTGTTTGATCTCCTGCATTCCGAGTCGATGTGCCAGCGGCGCGTACACGTCGAGACTCTCGGAGGCCACCCGCTGCTTCTTGTCGTCGGGCAGCGGGGCGATGGTCCGCAGGTTGTGGGTGCGATCGGCCAGTTTGATGATGAGGACCCGGATGTCCTTCGACATGGCGATGGCCATCTTCCGGATCGTGGCGGCTTGCTGCTCTTCTCGCGACGAGAACTTCACCCGATCGAGCTTGGTGACCCCGTCGATGAGCAGCGCCACCTCGTCGCCGAACTCCTCCTCGAGTTCGGCGAGCGTCACCTCGGTGTCCTCCACGACGTCGTGCAGCAGCGCCGCGGCGAGGGTCTCGGAGTCCAGCCCGTACGAGGCGAGGATCTCGGCGACCGCCAGCGGATGCACGATGTACGGATCGCCGGTACGGCGCATCTGCCCCTCGTGACGCTGGCGGGAGACGGCGAAGGCCCGAGCCAGCAGCCCCTCGTCGATCGCCCCGTGGTGGGAGCGATGAGCCGCGAGGAGATCGTCGAACATCTCCTCGGGCGTCCGGGCCTCCACCGGACCGGTCATCTCGATGTCCCCACGCGGCGCCGGGAGCGGGGAAGGCGAGGTGCGTCGACGGTGTCCATCGACGGAGCTTACCGCCGCTTCCTCCGCTTCCTCGGGGGTCTCGGCGTGGCCCCGGCAGCCGGGGCGGGCGAGCGCGCCGGCGTGCCTTTCGGGGCGGCCGGCGCTCCTGCAGGAGCCTTGGTGGCCTTCGACGGGGCCGTCTGCTGTCGGCCCGCTCGGCGCCTGGCTCGCTGCCATTCGGGCTCGTTGCGCTTCCAGAGGGCCAGCAGCGGGGTGGCGATGAAGATCGACGAGTAGGTCCCGACTGCGATCCCGATGAACAGCGCCAGGGCGAACTCGCGCAGGGTCTCGGCCCCGAGGGCGTAGGAGCCGACGAACAGGAGGCTGCCGACGGGCAGCAGCGACGTCAACGAGGTGTTGATGGAGCGCATCAGCACCTGGTTCATCGACCGGTTCACGATCTCGGTGAACGTGACGCGTTGCCGGAGCTCCTCGACGTTCTCCCTCACCTTGTCGAACACGACGACCGTGTCGTACAGCGAGTAGCCGAGGATGGTGAGCACCGCGATCACGGTGGCCGGCGTGACGACGAACCCGATGGCCGAGTAGATGCCGCCGGTCATGGCGAGATCGTGGAAGAGGGCGGTGAGCGCCGCGACGGCCATCTTCCATTCGAAGCGCCACGTGATGAAGAGGGCCACGACCACGAGGAAGATCACCAGCGCCCGGATGGCCCTGCTGGTCACCTCGGCCCCGAAGGTCGGCCCGACGGCGTCGATGTTGACCTCGTCCACGGGGGCGCCTGCCGCCTCCGCGACGACCTCGAGGAGCTGATCCTGCTCCTCGACGCCGAGGGCCTCCGTTCTGACGAGGATGAACCCCTCCCCGGTGATCTGCACGGTCGCGCCGCCCTCACCGATGCTCCGCAACGCCGCCCGCACCTCCTCGACCGAGGCGTCGGCCACGTTGGGGGCGCTGATGATCGTCCCGCCGGTGAAGTCGATGCTGAGGTTGAAGGGCCGGATCAGCATGATGACGATCGACAACGCGACCAGCACGCCGGAGACGATGATGGTCTTCTTGCCGAGCCCGACGAAGTCGAACTCCGTCTCGCCCCTGTACATCTGGCCCAGCACGCTCATGCTCCCACCTCCGCCGGGGTTCTCTCCGTGGTGCCGGTCTCTGCCCTCCGCCCCGTGGCGGCATCCATCGAGAACCAACCGCGGTCACGCAGCCCGGAACGCACCAGCAACGCCGTGGCCGGCCGCGTGTAGAAGTAGGCGACGACGACGTCGATGAGGGTGGCGAGGCCCAAGGTGAGGGCGAAGCCCTTCACCGGCCCGATGGCGAGCAGCCACAACAGCACCGCACCGAGGAACGTGACGGTGTCTCCGGTCAGCACCGTGCGGAAGGCGCCTCGGAAGGCGTGGTCGACGGCGGGGCGCAGCGGCCGCCCGGCACGGTGCTCCTCCTTGATCCGCTCGAAGTACACGATGTACGAGTCCGAGGTGATGCCGACCGACACGATGATGCCGGTGACGCCGGCCAGGGTCAGGGTGAGGCCCTGGAAGATCCCGAGCAGCGTCAAGGTGGTCACCATCAGCGAACCGAACACGGTGAGGCCGACGATGGCGATCAACCCCAGCGAGCGGTAGTAGGCGATCATGTAGATCGCGACCAGGAACAGACCGGCCAGACCGGCGAGCAATCCCGCCTTGAGGGAGTCTGCGCCGAGCGACGCCGAGACGCTCTCGACGCGTTCACGTTCGAAGGTCGTCGGCAACGCACCGTAGCGGAGGATGGCGGCCAGATCCTGGGCGTCGGCCTCGGGATCCTCCGACGTGCCGATGGTGATGACGACGGCGTTGGGGTCGAGGCCCTGCTGGGGATCGACCCCGGCGGCCACCGCCGGGGCGGACGTGACGACCCCGTCGACGACGATCGCCATCTGCCGGCGCGGGTCGCCCACCGGATAGGTCGCGAGCTCTCCGGTGGCCTTCCGGAACTTCTCTCCGCCCTCCGAGGTGAACTCGGGAACGACGACCCAGCCTCCGGCCCCACCGACGCCGGAGGTCCCCGAGAAGCGGGCCTCGCCGCCCTTCAGGTCCGATCCGACGAGGAACGCCGGACCGACGAGGTAGACCAGACCGTCGTCTCCCCGCAGCAAGGCGGTGGTCGACGGATCGTCGTCGATCGTCAGGCCGGTGTCGGGATCGAGCGTCGACGGATCGATGCCTTCGGGCGGCGGGGCGGTGGGATCGAGCGTGACGGGGCTGTCGGGGAACACCCCGAGGACGGGACGGAACGACATCTGGCCCGTCGTACCGACGGCCTGAAGCGCTCGTTCTCGGTCCTCGACGCCGGGGAGCTGGACGAGGATGGCTCGACTGCCCTGGACCGAGATCTCGGGCTCCTGGACGGCTCCGAGGTTCTCGATCCGCCGACGCATGATCTCGACGGCCTTCTGAAGGGTCTCGGCGTCGGTCCCCTCGGGGGCCACCAACACGACCGCGAAACCGCCCTGGAGGTCCAGGCCGAGTTTCGGCGTCTTTCCGAAGGCGAGGAGCGCCGAGACGGAGCCCCAGGCGATGGCGAGGGTCACCAGCAACGTGACGAGCGCCTGCTTCTTGCTCATGTCGCCTCCTCGAGACGCTCGGCCACGGCCCGCTTGGCGATCGTCATCGTGGTGCCCCCTCCGACGTCGATGACGAACCGGTCCTCGTCCTCGGAGACGATCGTGGCGAAGATCCCGCCGATGGTCCGGACCCGATCGCCCGGACCGAGGGAGGCGACGAGGGTCTGCATCTGCTTGACCCGCCGGCGTTGGGGCATGACCAGGAACACGTAGAAGAGCCCTCCGAGCACCACCAACGGGAGCAGGAAGCCCAGGGCGCTGCCCGAACCTCCGTCCGATGCCTGCGCGAGTAGGCCTGCGCCTATCGAACCCTGGAACACCCGTCTACCTCCGCGAGCGCGATGGATGCGGCCCTCGTGAGCCGCGAGCCTGCAGGTTAGCGACGTCGCGATCGAATCCCGTCTCCGGGCGGCGCCCCTCGCCCGGTGCGGCGCCGTTCGACGACCTGAGCTCGGAACCGTGCGAAGCGTCCGGCGGCGATGGCGGCGCGCGCGTCGGCCATGAGCCGGTAGGTGTAGCTCAGGTTGTGCATGGTCAACAGACGTCGACCCGTCGGCTCCTTGGTGACGATGAGATGGCGCAGGTAGCCGGTGGCGTACCGCTGGCAGGTCGCACAGGCGCAGTGGGGGTCGAGCGGACCCGCGTCGAGGCGGAACTCGGCCCGCTTGATCGAGAGGTCCCCGACGGAGGTGAGCGCCTTGCCGTGCCGAGCGAGCCGAGTCGGGATGACGCAGTCGAACAGGTCGATGCCGCGGGCGACCGCGGCGAGGATCCCTTCGGTGTCACCGAGTCCCATGACGTAGCGGGCACGCGATGGGGGGAGCTCGGGAACGGCAGCGACCAACGCCCGGTCCCGTTCGACGGCGGACTCGCCCACGGCGAGGCCCCCGATCCCGAATCCGGCGAAACCCTGCCCATCGACGGACAGCGCGGCGGTGGCGGCGGCGGACCGCGCCCGGAGGTCCGGATCGGCGCCTCCTTGGACGATCCCGAAGACGGCGCGATCGTCGCGGCGTCGGGCCTGAAGGGTACGCGCCGCCCAACGGAGGGTCCGTTCCATCGCCGCCTCGGTGGCCTCGGGCGTCGCCGGGAGCGCGACGGGCACGTCGAGGGCCATCGCGATGTCCGAGCCGAGCGTCTCCTGCACCGCCACGGCGGCCTCCGGGGTGAGGTCGACGGTCGAACCGTCGTAGGTCGAGCGGAACACGAGACCCCGTTCGGTGATCTTCGGCTGCAAGGAGAGCACCTGGTACCCGCCCGAGTCGGTGAGCACGGGGGCGTCCCATCCCATGAACCGTTGGATCTCCCCGACGGCGGCGACGACGTCGGCTCCGGGCCGCAGCATCAGGTGATAGGTGTTGGCGAGGACGATCTGGGCTCCGAGCGCCTCCAGATCGTCGACGTCGACGGTCTTGACGCTCCCGCGTGTCCCGACCGCCATGAACGCCGGAGTGGCGACGTCGCCGTGCGGTGTCCGCAGGATCCCGGTCCGGGCCGCGCCGTCCCGGGCGGTCTCGTGCCAGGTGACCGGAGGCGTCACCGTGGCACCTCGGCGATGTACATGGCGTCGCCGAAGCTGAGGAACCGGTAGCCGCGGTCGAGGGCGTGACGGTAGGCCGCCCTCCACCGGTCGCCGACCATGGCCGCGAGCATGACCAGCAGCGTCGTCCGCGGCGCATGGAAGTTCGTCACCACCGCGTCGACGGAGCGGAACCGGTGGCCGGGGGTGATGAACAGGTCGGTCTCGCCCTCGCCGGCAACGAGCCGGCCGGTCGCCGAGGCTGCCTCCAGGGTCCGGACGACGGTCGTCCCGACGGCGACGACCCGTCCGCCCCCCGCCCGCGCACGCTCGACCGCGGCCGCGGTTCGCGGCGGCACGGCGTACCGCTCGACGTGCATCGGGTGATCGTCGATGGTGGGTCCCTGCATCGGGAGGAAGGTAGCGAGCCCGACGTCGAGCTCCACCGGAGCCATCTCCACCCCCCTGGCCGCCAGGCGGTCCATGAGCTCCTCGGTGACGTGCAGCCCGGCGGTGGGAGCTGCGGCGGATCCCACAGAGGTGGCGTACACGGTCTGGTAGCGCTCCGGGTCGGCAGGCGCGTCATGGATGTACGGAGGAAGCGGCACCGTCCCATGACGTTCGATGGCCGCCTCCACGTCGCCGCCGCCGGTGACCTCGAGCTCGATCTCGACCCTCCCCCGCTCGGGTCCGGTGACGACCGTGCCCCGCAACGACCCGGCGGTGAACGCCGTTCCCGGCCGTACGCGGCGAGCGGGACGGACGAGTGCTTCCCAGCGACCTTCCTCGAGACGGCGCGTGACGAGCACCTCGAGGACGCCCCCGGTGTCCTTCCGCGCGTGCAGACGAGCCGACCGGACCCGGGTGCGGTTGACGACGAGCACATCGCCGGGTTCCAGCAGGTCGGGGAGGTCCCGGAAGACGCGATCGACGAGGCCGGGGACGACGAGCAGCCGCGATGCGTCGCGGGGCTCGATCGGCTCTTGCGCGATCGCCTCCGCGGGCAGGTCGTAGTCGAACTCGCTGATGTCCATGCGCCTCCCATGATGGGCGCCGCCGCCGGACTATCGGGGGCCACAGTGCGCCCGGTCAGGGGACGCCGAAGACCCCCGCGACGGGACGCCACGACGGGTCACCCCAGGGGAGCACCTCGTCGGCGACCCCGGCGGCGTTCTGGTACCGCAGATAGAAGCGGGTGTCGGCCGGACGGAAGACCCCGGGGCTGTCGATGCCGTCGCCATTCCAGTCGCCGGCGACGAGCAGGTCGCCCGGGTCGCCGAAGAAGAACGACGCGTCGGCGACGCCGGTGGTGTGGGCGTTGCGGAGGTAGACCAGGCCCGTCGACTCACGATGGAGGCCCACGGTATCGATCCCATCGCCGTCGAAGTCCCCGACGAACGGAGCGTCGCCGGGGTTCCCGAAGGAGTACTCGGTCTCGGCGGCTCCGAGACCCGTCGCCCCCGAGCCCAGCTCGTCGATGACGTACACCTTGCCTTCCGACGGGCGCCAGATCGACACGGTATCGCACCCGTCGCCGTCGAAGTCCCCGGCGAGGGGCAGATCACCCGGGTTGCCGAAGAAGAAGCGGACGTCGGCCACACCTTGGTCGTTGTCGTTGCGCAGGTACACGAAGCCGTCGGAGCGTCGGTAGAGCCCCGGCGTGTCGATCCCGTCGCAGTCCCAGTCGCCGACGAAGGGCACGTCGCCGGGGTCGCCGTAGAAGAACGCGCGGATCGATCCTGCCGTGTCCCGCAGCCACCACACCCCGGTGGCGGGATCGACGAGGCCGACGGTGACCGCGTCGGGGTCGGCGGCCGCCGGTGGTCCGTACACGGGTCGGGGACGCCCGAACTCGACGGCTCCCAGATCCGGAGACCCGACCACGCCGAAGGGGCCATCCAGGTTGGGAAGCGGGATCCCGGCATCGATCGCCGCCGACCCGGGAGCGAGCCGGAGGTCGGCAGCGCCGGGGATGGCGGCGACGTTCCAGGCCCCGGGGAGCCCAGCGTCCCGCAGGTCCCCGAAGGAGACCTCGATCCCATGGTCCTCGACCCCAGGAGGGAGGTCGCCGATCCGGTCGTAGCGGACGTCGTCCCACTTGAACCATGGCGCGGTGGCGCCGCCGATCTGACGGCTCGTCCCCCACCCGTCGTAGTCCAGGTCGCGGAATCCCTCGTCGGGGACGGTCGTGAACTCGAAGGCGTAGCGGGTACCGACGAAGAGGTTGTTGCGCAGCACGGCGTTGCGCCACATCGCCCCGTTGTCGCCGTAGCCGTTGCCGTGCATCACCCCGGTGTTGTTGGCGACGATGAACCCGGTGGTGAAGTTGTGCATCTTGATCGGTGCGCTCTCGAGGTTGAAGAACTCGTTCCGGAAGATGTACGCCGGCCCGCCTCGGATCGGCTGGACGCTGACCCCCATGCGGGCGTTCGTGACCCGGTTCCGCCACACCCGAACGTTGGCCTGGTTGTCGTCGATCTCGATGCCGTCGTCGACGCAGTAGGCAACGTCGTTGCCGAACACGTCGTTGCCGTAGGACGGTCCCGTCGAAGGCTGCACCGAGATGCAGTCGCCGAAGAACTGGACCCGGTTGCGAGCGACGATGTTGCCCCATCCCCGCAGGTCGATCCCCCGTTCGGGCGGGATGCCGGTGCCGGGCCATCGCACGCGGCCGGTGATGACGTTGCCGGCGACGGTCTGGTTCGATTCCCAGGCGTTGCCGCGTCGATTGGTGATGCCATCGTCGACGTCACGGATGACGTTGTCGGCGATGACGATGTTCTGCGTGTGCTGGGCGTCGATCCCCCAATGGCCGCTCTGGATCGTGAAGCCACGGACGATGACGTACCTCGTGACTCGGTCGTACCGGCCGACGGTGACGACGCCTCGGTCGGTGCCCGCCCCGTCGATGGTGGCGGTGCCCCGATCGGGCCCGACGAAGGTGATCGGACTCCCTTCGACCCCGGAGGTGGTGATGGTGAAGGGTGCGTAGACGCCGGCCGCGACATGGAACACGTCGCCTGGGCGAGCCGCGTCGGCGGCGGTCTGGAGACCCCGGAACGGATCGGACGCGGTCCCGCTGCCTCCCCCGTCGCCGGGGACGACGTAGCGATCGGTCCCGGTTGGATCCGCGACCAACCAGACGCGGGTCGTCGCGGTCGTCCGTCGGGTTTCGCCGCCGCCATCGGGGTCGGTGATCGTCACCCGAAGGTCGTAGCTCGTCCCTGGCTCGAGGAACATCGCGCTCGCTCCCCACGCGTCGATCCCCAGCGGCCCGTCTTGGACACGGAGGGTGGGAGAGGCCCGCACGGCCGGGGCCCCCTGCAGCCACGTCGCGGTCCCCGTCTTCCGGTACTCCACCACCATGGTGGAATCCAGATCGCGGTCGCCGCTCACCGTCCACACGACCCCGAGATGCTCGACGGTGGCGTCGACCCGAAGCGGCCCGGGCACGATGGCGTCGTCGGTCACTGCCGTGGCGGCTGTCCCGACGGGCCCCCATCCGGCGAGCACGCCCACGAGCCCGAACGCGAGCCACAGCGATGCCACACTGCGTGGCGGTCTGTATACCATCGGTTGCCAGAGTACCGGGAGGCGCCGGGAACGTCGATGCCCGGAGCTAGGCCAGCAAGGTCCCCTGCCCGGCACCGGCGTCGGGAGGTGCCACACCGAGATGGGCGTACGCCCGTGGCGTCGCCACCCGTCCCCGCGGCGTCCGATGGAGCAGGCCCTGCTGGAGGAGGAACGGCTCATAGGCGTCCTCCACGGTCTCGGGCTCCTCCCCCACCGCGATCGCCAGCGTCGACAGCCCGACGGGTCCGCCGCCGAACTTGTCGATCACCGCCGACAGGATCGCCCGGTCGACCTTGTCCAACCCTCCTTCGTCCACCTCGAACACTTCCAAGGCCCGCATCGCCGTCTCCGCATCGACGACACCATCGGCCCGTACGGCCGCGTAGTCCCGCACCCGCCGGAGCAGCCGGTTGGCGATCCGGGGGGTGCCGCGGCTCCGCCGTGAGATCAACGCCGCGCCGTCGGCGGTCAGCTCGCATTCGAGGATGCCCGCCGACCGATGGACGATGGCCGCCAGGTCTTCAGACTCGTAATAGTCCAGCCGGGCCACGTACCCGAACCGGTCCCTCAGCGGAGGCGCAACCCGTCCGACCCTCGTGGTCGCCCCGATCAGCGTGAACCGCGGCAACTCGATCTTGATCGAACGCGCCGCCGGGCCCTTCCCGACGACGATGTCGAGGGAGAAGTCCTCCATGGCGGGATAGAGCACCTCTTCGACCTGGCGGGGCAGACGGTGGATCTCGTCGATGAACAGCACGTCGCCACGGTCCAGGTTCGTGATGACCGCGGCCAGGTCCCCCGGGCGATCCAGGGCCGGACCCGACGTCGCCCGCATCTGGGCGCCCATCTCTGCCGCCACGATCCCCGCCAGCGACGTCTTCCCGAGTCCCGGAGGCCCAGAGAACAGGACGTGATCGACCGGCTCACCCCGACCCATCGCCGCCTCGATGAGGATCGACAACCGTTCCTTGAGGGCCGACTGGCCCACGAACTCGCCCATGCGGCGCGGTCGCAGACCCGCCTCGATCGCTGCCTCCTGGGGATCCAGCGCCGCCGTCAGGAGCCCCTCCTCCCTCATCGCTCTCGCCCCAGGAGCCGAAGCGCCTGCCGCAGGCCCTCCTCGACGCCGGTGCCCGGAGCGACCGCCGACACCGCCTCCCGGATCTCGTCGGGTCGGTAGCCGAGCGCCTCGAGTCCGGCACGGATCTCGGCGGCGCCGCCCGAGCCGACGACCTCGGCGTCGGGCAGCTCGAGACGCGGCCGCAACTCCAGGAGGAGCTTCTGGGCGCTGCGCTTGCCGATCCCCGGCACCGCGGTCAACGCGCCCGCGTCCTCGGCGACGACGGCACGCCGCAGATCGTCGGGCGACAGGGTGGCCAGGATCGCCATCCCGACCCGCGGGCCGATCCCCGAGACCCCCAACAGCACCCGGAACAGATCCCGGGCGTCGGCCGAATCGAACCCGTACAGCGCAAGAACGTCCTCTCGAACGTGCAGGTGGGTGTGCACGACCACCTCCTCGCCGATCGCCGGGAGATCCGCCACGACGGCGGGGGGCATCACGATCTCGTATCCGACCCCACCGACGTCGACGGTGGCCGTCTCGGCGGACCGGGCGACGAGCACGCCCCTGAGGCGCCCGATCATCGCAGCACGCCTCGTCGGATGGCCGGAAGATGCTGCAGGTGGCACAGGGCGATGGCCAGGGCGTCGGAGGCGTCCGCCGGCCTGGGCGCCGCGCCGAGGCCCAGCCGCATCTCGAGGACCCGTTGGACCTGCGCCTTGGGCGCGTCACCTGAGCCGACGAGCGCCTTCTTGACCCCCGATGGCGTGTACTCGGCCACCGGGATCCCGGCTTCAGCGAGGACCAGGAGCGCCACCCCCGAGGCTCGAAGCACCCCGGTGGCGGTCTGGAGGTTCCGGTTGACGAAGACCCGCTCGATGGCCGCCGCGTCCGGCCGGTGGTCGGCGACGATCGCGGTCAGGTCCCGGTACAGCTCGAGAAGCCGGCGTTCGACGGGCATCCCGGCGGCCGTCCGCACCACGCCGGCTGCGACGGCCCGCTCACCCGAGGAGGCGCCCGCGACCAGCGCGTACCCGGTCGTCGTGAGGCCCGGATCGATACCCAATACGAACATGTGTTTGGTCATCCTAGGGCCGTCCCGCAACGCCGCAAAGCATCGCCCGCGGCCGCGACGAGGAGCGAACTCAGCCGACCTGGGCGAGGATCTCGTCGGGGATATCGAAGTTCGCGTAGACCGACTGGACGTCGTCGAGGTCCTCCAGGGCGTCGACCAGGCGCAGCACCTGCTGGGCCTTGGAGGCATCGAGCTCGACCGTGGTCACCGGCATCTGGGTGATGTCTGCCGACTCGATCTCGACGCCGGCTCCCTCGAGGGCCGCCCTGACCGCCTGCAGATCCGCCGGGTCGGTGGTGATCTCCCACAGTCCGTCCGATCCGTCGACATCCTCGGCGCCGCCTTCGAGGGCCGCCTCCATCACGGCGTCCTCGTCGCCTCTGGCCAGGATCGAGCCCTTGGTCTCGAACAGGTACGACACCGAACCGGGCTCACCCAGGCTCCCCCCGCCGCGGGTGAACGTCGACCGCACGTCGGAGGCCGCCCGGTTCCGGTTGTCGGTCAGCACCTGGACGTACACCGCAACCCCGCCGGGGGCGTATCCCTCGTACCAGATCTCGTCATAGGTGACCCCCTCGACCTCCCCGGTGCCACGGGCGATCGCCCGATCGATGTTGTCCTTCGGCACCGAGGCGTCGCGAGCCTTCTGGATCGCCTGGTTCAGGGTCGGGTTGGCGGCGGGATCCCCGCCCCCCGAACGCGCAGCCACCTCGATGGCTCGGATCAGTTTGGCGAACAGCTTGCCGCGTTTGGCGTCCTGTCGACCCTTCCGATGCTTGATGTTGGCCCACTTCGAATGTCCGGCCACCGCTCAGCTCCCCTCTCCGAGATCCAGCGCCAGGCGATGGATCCGATCGTCGTCGGTCAGTTCGGGATGGAACGCGGCGGCGAGGATCCTGCCCTGCCGGACGAGGACCGGATGCTCCCGTCCCTCCGCGTCGCGGATGGACGCCAGCACCTCGACGTCGGCTCCCGTCTTGTCGATCCAGGGAGCTCGGATGAACACGGCGTGATAGGGACGGTCCAACCCGTGGACCTCGAGATCGGCCTCGAACGAGTCGACCTGACGACCGAAGGCGTTGCGCGCCACGACCACATCGAGGACCCCGAGTTGAGGCTGATCCGAGCCGACCGCGCCCGCCGCGAGGAAGATCAACCCGGCGCAGGTCCCGAGGGTCGGCATCCCGGCCCCGATCCGTTCCCGGAGCGGGGCCATCATCCCCCAGGCCGTCGCCAACCGACCGATCGTGGTGGACTCCCCGCCGGGGATGATCAAGGCGTCGACCGACGCCAGCTCGGCAGGGGTTCGCACCTCGGCGGCTTCGGCTCCCAGACGGCGAACCATCGCCATGTGCTCTCGGAAATCACCCTGGAGGGCGAGCACGCCGACGATCACTCAGAGACCCCGATCCTGCATCCGGTCGGTCGGGCCGAGGGTGTCGATGTCGATGCCGACCATCGCCTCCCCGAGGTTCCTCGAGACCTTGGCCAAGGTCTCCGGGTCCTCGTAGAAGGTCGTGGCCTCGACGATGGCTCGGGCGCGCTCGGCAGGATCTCCGGACTTGAAGATGCCCGAACCGACGAAGATCCCGTCGCATCCGAGCTGCATCATCAACGCCGCGTCCGCCGGCGTGGCGATGCCCCCGGCGGCGAAGTTGACCACCGGCAGCCGTCCCGTCTCGGCGACTTCCTGCACCAGGCCGAGGGGCGCCCTGAGCTCCTTGGCGGCGGCCATCATCTCGTTGCGGTCGACCGTCGTCAACCAGCGGATCTGGGCGTTCATCTTGCGCATGTGGCGCACGGCTTCGACCACGTTCCCGGTGCCCGGTTCCCCCTTGGTCCGGATCATCGCCGCTCCCTCCCCGATGCGACGAAGCGCCTCACCGAGATCCTTGGCGCCGCACACGAACGGAACCGTGAACGCTCGCTTGTCGATGTGGTTCTCGTCGACGGGGGTCAACACCTCGCTCTCGTCGACGTAGTCGACACCGAGGGACTGGAGGATCTGGGCTTCGACGAAGTGGCCGATCCGGGACTTGGCCATCACCGGGATCGACACCGCCGAGATGATCTCTTGGACCTTCGCCGGATCCGCCATGCGGGCCACACCGCCATGGGCGCGAATGTCGGCCGGGACACGCTCGAGAGCCATCACCGCCACGGCGCCGGCCTCCTCGGCGATCTTGGCCTGCTCGGCGTTGACGACGTCCATGATGACGCCGCCCTTCAACATCTCTGCGAGACCGCGCTTGACGCGATCCGTGCCGTGTTCGACGCTCGGTTCCACGTTCACATCTCCTCGAGGGGACACCGGAAGTGTACCGACCCCCCGATCTCGCTCAACAGGGCTGCCATGCCGACGCGACGCGGTCACCGAGCGCGGTCACGAGGCGCGGTCGATCGCCTCTGCGTACGCGTCGAGATAGCGGCCCGCCACGACCGGACCGTCGAACTGCGCGGCCCGCCGCCGAGCGGCCGCGCCGAACCGTTCCACCGCATCGGGATTGCGGAGGAGCCGAAGGAGGCGATCGGCGAGGGCCACCGGATCACCGGGCTGAGCGAAGATGCCCGCCTCGTCGAGCACATGGGTGAAGGCGGGGATGCGGGACGCCACGACCGCGCAGGACGCCGCCATCCCCTCCAGCACCACCAACCCGAAGCTCTCCCCTCCCCGATTCGGGGCGCAGAAGATCCCCGCCGCTCCCAACTCGGCGCGCTTGCGTTCCTCCGACACCGGCCCGAGGAACGTCACCCCGTCGGGTGCCCGCTCCCGCCGTGCCCCGACGACGGTGAGCCGGGCCTCCGGCTCGGCCTCGATCACGTAGGACCACGCTTTCAGGAGAACCGACAGTCCCTTGCGCGGATCGTCCCGACCCAGGAACACCACGTGACGAGGGTCTCCACGACGATCGGGATAGTCCGACACGTCGATGCCGTTGGGTACGATCCGGCAGTCGGGAGCGACCTTGGCGATGGCGGACGCCGCGACCGGGCTGACGGCCGTCACGACATCCGCCGGGCGCAAGATGGCGCGAGCCACCGCCGACATCGATCGGTAGGCGCGTCGCGCCCACCGCGGCGGATCGGCGTGGAAGGTCGCGACCTTGGCCGGGCCTTCCACCTGCAGGGCGGCCGGACCGACGACCGGCATCATCGGTTCGTGGACGTGGACGACGTCCATCGACCCGAGATGGTCCTGGAGCCGGCCGAGCATCCGGATATCCACCCCGATCGGCGTGGCCGCTCGGTTGGCGGGAACCGTGGTCGTCCGGCCGAGGAGGACGGCACCGTCGGGCCCCTCGTCGCCGGGACCCACCAGCGTGGCGCTGTGGCCTGCCGCGGCAAGCCACCTCGTGAGACGGATGGCCTGATCCTGGACCCCACCGAAGCGACCGAGGTCGTACGGGCAGACGATCCCCACCTTCATGGCTCGGAGCGCTCCGAGCCCGGGCCGCTCCACCCAGGATCCGACGGCCAGTTCGGTTGCACGACGTGCCACTGGGTGGGGTGCGTGGAGATGAGCTCCTCCAGTTCGTGCGCCAGGCGTTGCGTCCCTTCGGCGATCCGGGCGGCCCGATCCCCCTCGATCGGCATCTCGAAGGTGTCCCTGACCACGATGTCGGCACCGGGACCGTCGGCGAAGAACGGGCCCACCGTCAGCAGCGTGGCCCCGGTCCGGTCCGCCAACGCCACCGGGCCGGCGGGCAGCACCGTGCGCTCACCGAAGAACTCCACCTCCACCCCGTTGCCGGTCACCGACCGGTCCGCCAGGAGCGCCACCGCCCCACCGGAACGGAGATGCCCGATGAGGCGGCTCGTCGTCTTGCGGCCGTCGCCGGCGAAGACGATCTCGATCCCCAGGCTCCGGCGTACCTGCACGAACCAGTCGGTGATGCGCCGGTTGGGAAGGCGCTCGGCCACCGCCATCAACGGAAGGTCCAGCTCGTGGGCGATGACCCCCGGCGCATCGAAGTTCCCGACGTGGGGAAGGGCGAACACCACCCCCTTGCCTCGATCTCGGGCGGCATAGACCGGGCCCAGATCGTCGACCCGGGTCCGTTCGAGCACCGCGTCCCATCGACGAGGCCGGTACCAGAACAGCTCGGCGTAGTACCGACCGTAGCTGGCGAACACCTCCCGTGCCGCGGCCTCGATCACGTCGTCGGGCGTCTCGGGCCCCAGCACGCGGCGCATGTTCCGCCTGGCGATCTCGGCCCGTCGACCGCCCACCGGGTAGGCCGCCATGCCCAGGGCCCGTCCGACCGACCGCATCGCCGGCTCCGGGAGCAGTCCGAAGGTGCCGGACAGCCCGCGGTACAGCAGGTACCCGGGGAGATCGCTCACCCTGGCAGCTGCTGCCAGGTCCTACGGATCCGCTGCGCGACCGTCAACCCGACGAGCACCACGAAGACGACGAGCACGGGGGTGAGCACCTGGGGGAAGACGCCCGCCACGAGGATCCCCGACAGCGCGAGGATCATCCGCTCCGCTCGTCCCATCCATCCGCCCTTGCCCTCGGCACCCCACGACTCGGCCTTGGCTCGCACGTACGGCACCAGCAACGACGCGGCCAAGGCGAGGGTGCACAACAGCAACGACACGGCATCGTCTCGCAGCCACACGGCCAGACCGACCCAGATGGCGATCTCGCCGAACCGGTCCGACATCGTGTCGATGAACGCCCCCCGCACCGTGGCGGTCCCGCGGGCTCGGGCCAGCGGCCCGTCGAGGGCGTCGAGGAAGACCCCGACACCCGCCACCACCGCACCGACGGTCAGGTACGACAGGGCGATCATCGCGGCCCCGGCGAACGTCACGGCGAGACCGATCAACGTCACCGCGGTCGGCGTCAAGCCCACCCTCCCGAGCCCGCGCGCCAGCGGGTCGAGGATCGGGGCCACCTTCTTCCTGGCTTTGAGATCGAGCACGTCGTCCTTCCTCGGGCCGAGGTTACACGGGATCTGGGCCCCGATCGTGGTCACTACAATCAGGCGGTACGGGCCAGACCCGTCACCCACCTCGATCCGAAGGAGGCCGATCCGCGATGAGTGACCGCAAAGGCGTCTTGACCACCGATGCCGGGGACCTCGAACTCCCGGTCGTCGAGCCGACGACGGGCAACGCCGGCCTCGACATCCGCAAGCTCCGCGGGACGCTCGGGTACGTGACGTTCGACCCTGGGTTCGCCAACACCGCCAACACCCGCAGCGCCATCACCTTCGTCAACGGCGCCGCCGGCGAGCTCCGCCACCGCGGCTACCGGATCGAGGATCTCGCCGCCAACTGCACGTTCCTCGAGGTCGCCTATCTGCTCTTGTTCGGTGATCTCCCCAACGCCGAACAGCTCGATGCGTGGACCGCCGAGGTCAAGACCCACACCCTGCTCAGCGAGGAGATGAAGCGCTTCTTCGATGCCTTCCCCCGCTCGGCACATCCGATGGCGATCCTGTCGTCGGCGACGAACGCGATCTCGACGTTCTACGAGGAGTACTACAACCCGTCCGATCCCGATGCCGTCGGAGAGTCGGCCAAGCGGCTCATCGCCAAGATGCCGACGATCGCCGCCTGGGCGTACAAGAAGTCGATCGGGCAACCCTACGTCTATCCGCGCAACGACCTGACGTACGTGGAGAACTTCCTCCACATGATGTTCGCGCTCCCGGTCGAGGACCTGAAGGTCGACCCGGTCGTGGCCAGGGCCCTCAACGTGCTGCTCATCCTGCACGCCGATCATGGGCAGAACTGCTCCACCGCGACCGTCCGAGCCGTCGGCTCGAGTCAAGCCAACCTGTTCGCCTCGGTCGCCGCCGGCATGAACGCGCTGTGGGGTCCGCTCCACGGCGGCGCCAACCAGGCCGTGATCGAGATGCTGCAGAACATCCTCGACGATCCCGACGCCGACGTCGCCTCGGTGGTCGCCCGAGCGAAGGATCCCAACGATCCGTTCCGGCTCATGGGGTTCGGCCACCGGGTCTACAAGAACTACGACCCGCGGGCCAAGGTGCTGCGACGATTCGCCCACGATGTCCTCGAACGGACCTCCGGCAAGGACCCGATGCTCGAGATCGCCCAGCAACTCGAAGAGGTCGCCCTCAACGATCCGTACTTCCAGGAGCGCAAGCTCTTCCCCAACGTCGACTTCTACTCGGGGATCATCTTCCGGGCCCTCGGATTCCCACCGAGGATGTTCACGGTGCTGTTCGCCATCGGCCGCCTTCCGGGGTGGATCGCCAACTGGAAAGAGATGACCGAGGATCCCGACACCCGGATCATGCGCCCACGCCAGGTCTACACGGGCCCCGTCGTGCGGGACTTCATCCCCATCGACCAGCGCTGAGCGCCGCTCAACGCTCGGCCGGAGGCACCGCCTCCGCGTAGACGTCGACGAGGGACCGATCGAGCGCATCGACCCTGACGAGGGCACGCTCCGAGGGGGGTTCGTCGGCGGAGAAGACCAGCACGTTCCAGATGGGTTTGGCCAGCGGACCCGAGAAGCCGAGCTGGGCCGAGGCATGCCCGACCGGGAACGGAACGGCCCGGTTCGCCTCGACCAGCGCCTCGGGCTCACGGACCTCGAGGCGCCACCCCGCAACTACGTGGTACAGCGCGATGAGCGCGAGGGGAACCACCGTCGTCCACCACATCGGTGCCGGGAGGGCCTCGACGACGAGCCCGACGGCAACGGCCGCCGCTGCGATCAGATAGATGGCCCCAGCGTTCCGGCGCCGGACCGTGTCCGGAACGCTGTAGGGACCGACCACCGAAGCGTCGAGATCCTCGGGCACGGCCACCGCCCGCGCCACCTCCTGTGGGATCTCGATCCCGCGCCGGTCCGCCTGCGCCTCGTCGCTCATGGTCTCGTCGCCTCCAACGCCTCGGCCAGCACGTCGGTATCGACGGGGTCCTCTCCCCTCCGCCGGTGCCATCGGTCCCACAGCACCAGATAGGTCGGCAGCACCAGCACCGCGGCGAACAGGGCGAGCAGGATCGTGTAGGCCGTGACGATACCGAACTGCCGGAACGGGATCGTCGACGACGTCGCCAGGACCCCGAACCCGGCGATCGTGGTCAGGGCGGATCCGGCCAAGGCGCCGCCCGTGTGCACCAGGGTCTGTTCCACGGCCTCCTCGGCCGACGGAGTGCGGGCGCGATCTTCGAGGTAGCGGTGGGTGACGTGGATCATGTATGGCACGCCGATGCCGATGGCCAGCGCCGAGATGGTCGCGGTGACCGGACCGAAGGGGATCCCGGCGGCCGCCATCACCCCGAACGACCACAACACGACCAGCACCACCGGCACGGTGGTCAGCACCCCGAGCATGGGGCGCCTCGACTCGTACCAGAAGTTGATCACCAAGAGGATCAGCGCAGCCACCAAGGTCAGCAGCAGCGACGAGAGCTGCGAGTTCTGGAGCGTCGTCACGATCACGTTCGAGACGATCTCGTCCGACGTCGGCACGGCGTCCAGACCGACCTCGCGAACCGGGGCGAAGTCGTCGATGAGCGCATCGCGGAGTCTCGCCGCCCCGCTCTCACCCGCTTGGGTGGTGATGGTGAACAGCGCCGCGTCGTAACCCGAGTCGGAGCGGTGCAGGACCCTGGCGGCACGCTCCGGATCCTGCGCGAACAGCGTGTCGTAGAGGGCGACGACATCCGCCTCCGGGGCGACCGCCAGGGAACCGGTCTGCATCCCGGCCGCTCCGGCGGCCTGGGCGACGACCGGATCGAACGACGGGGACTGCGGGTTGGCGAGCTGAGCGACGAGGGCCACCGGAGACTCGGCGGCGGGGAACCCGTCGACGAGCACGACACCCTCGTCGTCGGTCATGTTCGAGGTCGCAGCGACCATGGCGTTGAACGCGCCGGCGGTGGCCGGGTCCCCGGTCACCAGCACCTGGGTCTGCTCACCGAACCCTCCCCCGTAGTCGGTGAGCAGCGTCTCGAAGGTCTGGCGAAGCGGCGACGTGACCGGGATGAAATCCAGGAACGAGAACTTGGCCTCCACCTTGGAGGTCCCGTAGGCACCCAGCCCGCCGAGAACGAGCGAGGCGACGAGGGTGCCGACGGCGGCGTGCTTGGGCAGCCAGGCGGCGCGTCCGACGAGGCGGGGAAGCCGCTTGGCCTGGCCACCCTCGAGGGCGCCGGCATCGAGGGTCCCTCGGCGTTCGGCGCGCCGGTCGAGGAGCTCCCGGATCGCCGGCACGAAGGTCAGCATGAGGAGGAACGAGGCGAGGATCCCGAAGGCGGCCAGTTCCCCGAACTCCCGCAACGCGGGGATGTCGTTGGTGAGGTTGGTCAGGAACCCGACGGCGGTCGTCACGGTGGCCAGCACCAATGCGATCCCCACGGTCCGGATGGCGGTCGAGATGGCCACGTCGACGGTGGCGCCGGCGGACATCTCCTCGCGGTAGCGGGTGTTGACGTGGATGGCGTAGTCGACCCCGAGGCCGATGAGGAGGATCGGGAGGATCTGTACCATCTGGGACTGCGCACCGAACCGGAGATAGCCGTAGCCGTTCATCCAGGTGATGGCGGCGGCGATCGTCAACAAGGTGATCAGGGTGTCCGCCGTCGTGCGGCGAAGACCGCGTGACGACAGGGTCCAGATCAGGTAGACGCCCACGAACACCGCCGCCGCGAACAGCAGCAGCGGACCGGTCGCCACGTCCGCGAGGGACTCCCCGAGCAGGTCGGGGAACAGGACCGCCAGGCCCGGGACGAGGAGGACGACGACCGCCGCCGACATCCCCACGAGACCGACGACCGACAGGAGCCGGTCCTTCCGATCGCGAGGACGCACGAGGAAGATGATCGACAGGACGAGGAAGATGATGAATCCGGCGGTCGCGAACAGCCGGCCGATCTCCTTCTGGAACTCGGAGTCGCCGGCGAACAGCAGCTCGAACGAGAACGGCTCGACGCTGACGCCATCGGGAACGGGGGCCGCCTTCATCGCCGCCGCGCCCGCCGCCGCGGCCGCGACGAACGAGTCGAACTCCTCCGGACCGGCGGCCCCGGTGGTGAAGACGATCATGAGCCCCGACGGCGCCGAGGGGACCGTCGGATCAGCGCTCGCCGGGAGCAGACCGCGCACGAGACCGGCTTGTTGGGCGGGCATCTCCTCGAGCGCGGCCCGGTAGATCGCCTTCACCTCGGCGTCCGTCGTCGGCCGGGGAGCACCCTGGGCGATCGCGAACTCGACCGGGGTGAGGAAATGGACGATCGGAGGCGCGTCGCCGTTGCTCACCAGGTAGGGGGCGAGCTCGCTTCGTGCGACCGCCGCCGAGACCGCCTCGGCGGCGGCCAAACCGTCGAGGGTGATGACGTCGCCGCGGTCGGAGGAGATGATCGCCTGCATGACGCTCTGGTTCGACTCGGCACCGAAGAGCTCGTTGATCTGGCGCTCGGCGACGATCTCGGGGGCCTCGGGAGCGAACCCTTCGTTGGCGTTGTCGGCCGGTCGGAACTCGGACCCGAAGAATCCGAACACCAGCGACAGCACGATCGTGACGGCGATGACCACCCAGGGGAACCGTCGGACGGAGGCCGAGAGCACATGGACGAGGGTCTTCACGGGTTACTCCTGCTCACAGAGGGTATCGACAGCGTGTCGAGGGAGGCGTTCCGGTGGCGGAGCCTACCTCGTGGCGGCGCCTTGTCCGCCGCCCCTGAGGGTCCCCGCCGCGCTCGGGTTCCGTGCAGCCACACCGGTCAGCGCGGTGGAGCGGTCAGCTCCTCGAGCTCTGCCAGCGCCTGGTCGATCGTGATCCCGCGTCGTTCCTTGTCCTCGCCTCGGAGACGCAGCCCGACGGTCCCCGCTTCCACGTCGTTGTCGCCGACCACCAGCACGGCCGGGTGCTTGTGGGTGATCGCCCGGCGGATCTTCTCCCCCACGGTGTCGGCGGCCAGGTCGGCCTCCACGCGGATGCCCGCCTCGCGCAGGCGGTCGCCCACCGATCGGGCGTACTCGTCGTGTCGGTCGGCCACCGGGACCACCGTCGCCTGCACCGGAGACAGCCATCCCGGCAAGGCGCCGGCGTAGTGCTCGATGAGGATGCCGACGAAGCGCTCGATGGAACCGAACAGCGCCCGGTGGATCATGACCGGACGTTCCCGATCGTTCCCCGAGGTCGTGTAGACGAGCCCGAAGTTCTCCGGCTGGGCGAAGTCGACCTGGATCGTCGAGATCTGCCAACGCCGCCCGATCGCATCGCTGACATGGATGTCGATCTTCGGCCCGTAGAAGGCACCTTCGCCCTCGGCGATCTCGTAGGGCAGCTCGGCCGTCTCCAGCGCCGCTCGCAACGACGCCTCGGCTCTGTCCCACAGCGCCAGATCGCCGACGTACTTATCTGGCCGCGTCGACAGGTCCGCCTCGAAGGTCGAGAACCCGAAATCGCGCAGGACCATGAGGACGAAGTCCAGGAGGTTCTGCAGCTCGTGACCGAGGCGCTCCTCGGTGGTGAAGATGTGGCTGTCGTCCTGGGTGAAGCCGCGGGCGCGCAGCAACCCATGCAACACGCCGGAGCGCTCGTAGCGGTAGACCGTGCCGAGTTCGAACAGGCGTAGGGGCAGTTCCCGGTAGCTGCGGGCCCGGGAGCGGTAGATGAGGATGTGGAACGGGCAGTTCATCGGTTTGACGAAGTACCGCTGCCCGTGGTCGAGCTCCATCGCCGGGTACATCCCCTCGGCGTAGAAGTCGACGTGGCCGGAGGTCTCCCATAGGTCGGCCTTGGCGACGTGCGGCGAGACGACCGAGTCGTAGCCGTGCGCGGCGTGGGTCCGTCGCGAGTAGTCCTCGATGGTGCGCCGGAGGATCCCGCCCTTGGGGTGCCACACGGCCAGTCCGGCTCCGAGTTCGGAGGGGAACGAGTAGAGGTCGAGCTCCTTGCCGAGTCGTCGATGATCGCGCCGCTCGGCTTCTTCGAGACGGTGGAGGTACGCTCGGAGGGCCTTGCTCGACTCCCATGCGGTCCCGTAGATGCGCTGGAGCTGCGGGTTGTGCTCGTCGCCGCGCCAGTACGCCCCCGAGGTCCGCAAGAGCTTCACCGCCGGGATCCGACCGGTCGACGGCACGTGCGGTCCGCGACAGAGATCGACGAAGCCGTCGTTCCGGTATACGCTCACGGCGTTCGATCCGACCCCTTCACCCTCATCCACCCCACGGATGATCTCGAGCTTGAACGGCTGGTCGGCGAAGACCTCGAGGGCATCGTCGATCGACATCTCCTCCCGGACGAAGGGTTGGTCTTCGTCGATCAGCTCGTGCATCCGGGCCTCGATCCTCTCGAGATCCTCGGGCGTGAACGGCCGGCCGATGTCGAAGTCGTAGTAGAAGCCGTCGGTGATGGCCGGACCGATGGCGAACTTGGCGCCCGGGTACAGGTCCAGCACGGCCTGGGCGAGGACATGGGCCGCAGAGTGTCGGAGGACCGACCGCCCTTCGTCGGTGCCGTCGGTGACGACGCTGAACGCGCCCCCACCGGGGAGAGGACGGTCGAGGTCGAACCAGTCGTCGTCGACCTTGACGGCCACTGCCGCCTTCGCCAGGCGAGGGCCGATCTCCGCGGCGACGTCGCGTCCCGTCGTGCCGTCCGGGTACTCGCGGACGGTGCCGTCTGGAAGGGTCAATCGTATCGCCACGGGTTCCTGCCTCGGTGTCGGTGACCGGGAAGGCTACAGCGGTCACCGCGGTTCGCCGAACATCATGCGACAATGGACCCGACCGGACGTGAGGGGGCACGATCGTGGATACGTACGAACTGGCTACACGTCTCGCCGCCGGCGGGCGGGTGCAGGACCTGACCGGTCCGAACCGTCGGGTGGGAGCGAACCACCTGTATCGGATCTGGACCGACGGGGACGGGGCGAAGATCTTGAAGATCTACGGGACGCCGGCACGCGAGCGCCGCGAGCGCCATGCCCTCGACGCGCTGTCGTCGCTCGAGGGGATCCCCCGGATCATGGACCGTGGGATCATCGAGGGCACGGTGTGGGCCACCTTCGCCGATGCCGGCCGATGGAACCTCGCCACACTGCCCGAGAACAGCGGCCTCGCCCACAAGGCCGGTGAGATCCTGCGCACGATCCACGATTCGGCCCCGAACCCCCTGTCCAACCTCAGCCGCGGCATCGACCAGGAGTGGGTCACGATCGACTTCGCGTCCACGATGCGTCGACTCCTGCGGTACCGCGGCAAGCTCGGGGTTCCCCTGGAACTGATCGAGGCCGCGTCCACGGTGACGCCGCCGTTCGCCTCCGAGCCGAGAGCGGCCCATACGGACCCCGGCCCGCGGAACTTCCTCGTCGACGACGACGGCAACGTGACGCTCATCAACTGGGAATGGGCCACGCTGGCCCCACCCGAGTGGGATCTGTCGAAGGCGATCTGGCTGGTCGGACGGAGTTCGGGACCCCAGGCGGCCGAGGCGCTGCAACGCGGCTACGGCAAGTCCATGGATCCGACCCAGCTCGACCGATGGGTCGTCTACCACGCGGCGATGAACCTCGTCTACGAGGCCGAACAGCAACTCTCGGGCGTCTCCAAGGAGCCCTATCAGGACCTCGTCGCCGAGCTCCAGCGGGCCGCTGCCGGCGCCACGGGGCCCCGCGTCTGACCACCGCGTCCAACACGCCGGATACGGCATAGCTTTCGCCGCTGCGCCCCGTCGAGGAAATACCGGGGTTTTTCGCGCTCTCGCGTACGCTTGCGCCCTGGAAGGAGGAAGCAGTGATCGAGATCATCCTGGCCCTCGGTGTCGTCGTCCTGGGGACTCTGGCCATCAGCGGCCGGCGGCCACTCTCGCAGACCGGCCCTGCCTTCGACCTCGCCGGATCGGTGGCCTTCGACGACGACCCGGGAGACCTGCCCTGCCCGTGGTGTCTGGCCCCGACCCGGGAGCAGGATCCCCGCTGCCCCTCCTGCGGGCAGCGGTTCGGCTGACCTCGACCGCCGTCCCTGCGACCGTCAGGGGCCGTACTCGACGTTGACGGCATCCTGGGCGAATCCCAAGCGCCGATAGAGCTCCACCGCTCGACCGTTGTCGGCGTCGGTCCACAACCGAGCCCGACGACCGCCGCGGCCATGGATCTGCTCCAGTCCCGCGAGCACGAGCGCCCGACCCAGGCCCCGTCCCGTCACCGACGGTTCGACCGCGATCACATGGATCTCGCCTTCCTGTGGCGTCACCGGCCTCGTCCAGCAGAAACCGACCGGGGCACCATCGATGGTCGCCACCACCAGGTCATCCGGCTCGGTACCCGTTACCCTCGCGACCGCGACCAGTTCGTCGACGGTCATCGCCCCCTGCTCGGGATGATCGGCGAACGCGGCTCGGTTGATGGCGACGATGGCCTCGTCGTCGACACCCCGACGCCACGGGCGGAGCTCCACCCCATCGGGAACCCGAGGCGGAGCGGCCGGAAGCGAACGTCGCATGCGCACGACCGCCCGGAGGGGAACGAACCCCATGTCCTCGAGGGCCGCCTGCTGGCTCGGCCGCCACGCCCACACGGTGAACGGCGCGTCCCGAGGAACGAGACCCAGCGTCAGGTCGAGGACCTGCCGCTCGCCCTCGGCGTGCTCCAGGCGCGGCGCCACCGCCGTCTCCAGCGCGTACCGGTCGCCGTGGGGCGCGATGACCGCATGGGCTTCGATCCGCCCGTCGCGCCCCCATGAGGCGGCGATCGCCCCGTTCCGGCCTGTAGCGAGCCGGGCCTTGTGGCCCGACAGTGCCGGGAGCTCGCGCCCGGCCGACAACCCGTCGAGGAACTCGGCGATCTCCTTCTCGTCGAGGTCGAGGCGTTCCATGCGCCCCGAGCCTACGGCTCCGAGCGCCTCACGAGCCACCGACGTGCACCACGCCGCCCGCCTATCGCCTCGATCCCGGCGCCCCCTCGCGACCGACCCCGGGCCCCGGTGCCGTATCCTCCGACGCCGTGAGTGAGATCGGACTCGTCCTGGGAGGCGGCGGCATCACCGGTGCCGCCTATCACTTCGGCGCGCTCCTGGCGCTCCGCATGGCGACCGGATGGGAACCCAACGAGGCCTCCGTGATCGTCGGCACCTCCTCGGGCGCCTTCGTCGGAGCGATGGTCCGCGGCGGTGCGCTCGGCATCGGGTCGATGATCGGCGAAGGCGAGTCCCGCGAGGCCGTCGCCCGATGGCTTCAAGAGCGGATGTACCCGCGAGCCCGGCCGGGAGGGGTCGGGAGATGGCTGACCAAGGGCATCCTTCCGGCGCTCCGCCGACCCAACATCAACATCGTCCTGGGCAGTCCCGGGATGTACCGTACCGACGGCCTCGAGGGTTGGGTCGAGGAACGCCTGGGGGACCTCTCCCGAGGCTGGCCCGAACGCCCGACGGTCATCGTCGCCTACGACCTGGAACGTCGCGCGCGAACCGCCTTCGGCACCGACGCAGCGCCCGACGTGCCGCTCAAACGTGCCGTCGCCGCCTCCAGCGCCGTCCCGGTCGTCTACGAGCCCGTCGAGATCGACGGGCGGTGGTACGTCGATGGTGGCGTCGCCTCGGGGACCAACGCCGACCTCGTGCTCGGCAGTCCCCGGCCTCTCGACCTGGTCATCGTGATCGCCCCGCTCGCGGCCACCGACCCCAGACGCGGGCACCGCTTCTACGAGGACATGTTCGACCGCATGGGGCGCTCCGCCCTCGCCAGCGAGATCGAACGCATCGAGACGCAATGGCCCGCCGCCGACGTGCTCATCCTCCGGCCCGACGAGCGGGTGCTCCAGGTGGCTCGACCGAACCCGATGTCGACGGGGGCGGCGGTCCCGTCGTTCCTCGCCACCCTGCGGACGATGCGCGACGACCTGGCCGAACCGACCACCTGGCGCATCCTCCGCCGTCACCTCGACACCGACCGAGCCAACGCCTGACCTCGGGCGACATCCCGGCGGGCACCCCTTCCTCGTCGCCGCGGACGTCGGCGTGTCGGCCGGAACCCGTGCTCTCCCTGCAGATCTGCCGCGCCGCTTCAGGACTCGGAGACGAACTGGATGTCCGGGGCAGGTTCCGGCTCGGCGCCGGTGCGCTCGGACCGGCGGACCCGCCGCTCCTCCAGCATCTTGGCCACCTCCATCTGGGCCTCGGCACGGATCCTTCCCGCATCCCGCTCGGCCCGAGCCAGCATCTCATCTCGAGCCTTGGTCGCCGTCAGGATCGTGAGCTGGAGCGCCTCTTCGGCAGCCATCACGTCGGCCACCTTCTCTCGCGCCTCGTTCAGCTCGGCACCGAGCTCGTCGATGGTCCGCATCAGCGCCGCGACACCGTCGGCGACCTCCTCCAGGAACGCGGTCACCTGCTGCGGATCGAAACCGCGCCGCGTCGAATCGAAGCGCTTGCGCCTGATCTGCGATGGATCGATGCCGTCCACGCGGTCCCTCCTCGGTTCCGATGTGCTATCGGACGCCTCGGACCGCCGGTTGACCGAAAACCCGGGTCAGCGTCCCAGGCGTCGACGCTGCGCGTCGAACTCCTCGGCGGAGATGAGCCCCCGGTCCGCGAGCTCTGCGTAACGCGCGAGCTGCTCGAGGGCGCGTGCCTCGGCTTCGGCGATCCGCCGGCGCAGATGCTTGATCTGGAAGGACAGGACGATCTCGACGATCCCGTAGACGACCATCATGATGCCGAGGACGAAGATCAACACCAGCAGGATGCGGGCCGGATACCACAGTGCCCACAGGCCGACCAGGACGGCGACGCCACCGCGGACGATGTAGAGCCAACGCGGCTCGACCCAACGCCCGAGACCGACGACCAGATCGAACAACCCGGTCACGATCAGCCACCATCCGATGAGGAGGGCGATGACCTTGAGGGTCGGACCCGGCCAGATGAAGGCGCCGAGCCCCAACACGGCCGCAACGGCACCCATCGCGAAGAGCAACCACCGCTCCGGCGACAGGAACAGGAACGACACCCCCATCCGGAACACACCCCAGAAGAGCAGGAACAGACCGTAGAACGTCACGACCCCGCCGATCGTCCAATCCACCGACAACAGGACCACACCGAACAGCACCGAGAGGCTGCCGCCGACGAGGAACACCCACCAGGTGCGCTCGATCTTGCCCAACGTCTCATCATCGAGCGCTACGGCCCCGACGATCACCGATTCCCCGTACATCGCTCCTCCTCCTCGATTCCGGGACCTACGGTACTCGCCCCCTCAGGCCGGGAGCTCCTCGAAACGAGCCTGGAAGAACCGAAGCTGCTCGGGCTCGTAGACGAACCGGAGCCCACCGACGCGGTGGCGTCGCTCGTAGACGGCCATCACCGACTCGGCCACGACGTCCATGTGCGACTGCGTGTAGACCCGACGGGGGATGGTGAGCCGCACCAGCTCCAAGTTGGGATGGCGGTTCTCGCCGGTGCCGGGGTCACGACCGGCAGAGACGATCCCCCGCTCCATCCCACGGACCCCCGAATCGCGGTAGATGGCCGCAGCCAGCGCCTGCGCCGGGAAGTGCTCCTGCGGGAGATGGTCCAAGATGGCCGCCGCATCGAGGAACACCCCGTGACCACCGATGGGACGCACGACGGGGATCCCCGCCTTGATGAGGGTGTTCCCGAGGTACTCGACCTGACCGACCCGGGCTCGAACGTGCTCGTCCCCGGCGACCATCTCCTCGATCCCTCTCGCCAGCGCCTCCATGTCCCGACCGGACATGCCGCCATAGGTGTGGAGACCCTCGAAGGCGACGAGCAGACTCCGGGCCCGGGCCGCCAGCTCGGGATCGCGCAACGCCAGGAACCCGCCGATGTTGACGAGGTTGTCCTTCTTGGACGAGACCGTCGCTCCGTCGCTGTAGCTGCAGATCTCCCGCAGGATCGAGGCCACCGACCGGTCCTGATAGCCGCCTTCGCGCTGCTGGATGAAGTAGGCGTTCTCCAGGGCTCTGGTTGCGTCGAGCATCACGAGGATCCCATGCCGGCGGCAGAACTCGTAGACGTCGGCGAGGTTCCTCATCGACACCGGCTGGCCGCCGGCCATGTTGACGTTCGTCTCGAACGAGACGTAGGGGACCCGCTCGGCACCGTAGGTGTCGACGACCGCGGCGAGCTTGTCGAGGTCGATGTTGCCCTTGAACGGATGGGTGCTGTCGGGATCGTGAGCTTCGTCGATGATCACGTCGACGAACGTCCCACCGGCGTGCTCCTGATGGAACCGCGTGGTGGTGAAGTACATGTTGCCGGGGATCACGTCGCCGGGACGGATCAGGATCTGGCTCAAGATGTGCTCGGCGCCTCGTCCCTGATGGGTGGGCACGAGCTCCTCGTAGCCGTACACCGAACGGACCGCGTCGACGAGGTGATAGAAGCTCCGCGATCCGGCGTATGACTCGTCTCCGAGCATGAGGCCTGCCCACTGACGGTCCGACATGGCGGAGGTGCCCGAGTCGGTCAGGAGATCGATGTAGACCTCGTCGGAGCGCAGCAGGAACGTGTTGAAGCCGGCCCGCTCGATCGCCGCCTCACGTTCGTCTCTGGTCCGCAGCTCGATGGGCTCGACCATCTTGATCTTCCACGGTTCGGCCCAACTCCGATGCTCCACGCTGACCCCTTTCGTTCGCCGCCGGACCGCATCGACCGCACAGTCCGTCCCTGATGGCCTCCAGTATGATGGAGAAGCCGTACCGACGTCGCTCACGCCGAAGATGATTCGGAGAGACGCAGCCATGACCCGACTCGACCGAACGGACCGCGAGATCGTGCGCCTCCTCCAGGAGGATGCACGGATCTCGAACAAGGAACTGGCCGCCGCGGTGGGCATCGCCCCCTCGACGTGCTCCGAGCGGGTCCGCCGCCTCCTCGATCGCGGCGTCCTGCGTGGCTTCCATGCCGAGGTCGACCACGGCGCCATGGGGATCGGCCTCCAGGCGATGATCGCGGTGCGCCTCCGACGCCACGCCGCCGAAGAGGTCGCCACCTTCCGGGCCCACGCCATGGCCCTCGAAGAGGTCGTCGGCGTCTACCACCTGACCGGACGGAACGATTTCATGGTCCACGTCGTCGTACGGGACGCCGAACATCTCCGCGACCTCGCCGTCAGCGGGCTCACCACACTGCCCGAGGTCGCGCACATCGAGACGTCCCTCATCTTCGACTACACGGCTCGGCCCACCCTGCCCCTTCTCTGCGATCGGTGACCCGGTGCGCGACCGACCCGTCACCGTCTCCAACCCCGACAAGGTGTTCTTCCCCGTCGACGGGATCACCAAGGCCGACGTCGTCGGCTACTACGCGGAGGTCGCCGACCGGATGCTCCCGTTCGTCGTCCACCGGCCCCTCACCATCCAACGTTTCCCCGACGGCATCGAGGGTGAAGGCTGGCTCCAGAAGAACGCCCCCGACTACTACCCGCCCTCCATCGGACGCCTGGCCGTGCCGAAGGCCGGCGGCACGACCACCTACCCCGTCATCACCGACCGCCACGGTCTGCTGTATCTCGCCGATCAGGGAGCGATCACCTTCCACGTGCCACCGGTCCTCGCCGACGACCTCGTCCATCCCGACGTCATGATCTTCGATCTCGACCCTCCCCCGAACGCGACCGCCCTCGTCCGGAGCGCCGCCTACGCGATCGAGGCGACCCTCGACGATCTCGGACTCCCTTCGTACCCGAAGACGACCGGGTCGAAGGGCTACCACGTCCACGTGTTCACCGAACGACAGCTCCGCAACGACGCGTTCGCGTCCACGGCCAAGGCCATCGCCGAGACGGCCGTCGGGCAACATCCCGAACTGTTGACGATCGAGATCCACAAGGACAAGCGAGGAGGACGGGTCTTCGTCGACTGGCTCCGGAACCGTTTCCCGTCGACGTCGGTGGCCCCGTACTCGTTGCGCCCCAAGCCTCACGCTCCGGTGGCGGCGCCCCTGCGCTGGGAGGAGGTCCGCGACGTTGCCCCGACAGGGATCACGCTTCGGACGATCTCGGCCAGGCTCGAGGGCCCCGACCCCTGGGCGCATCACCGGCGGGTCCCCATCGCGCCCGTCGCCGACGCCCTCGGGATCGACCGCTCGGCGGGGAGGTGACCGTCGAACGGTCGGCGTGTCACCAGCCAACCCGACACGGCAGCCGGGTATCGTCCAGCCGATGACCGACGACCCGCCCCGCGAGGTCGGCGTCGGGCCGCACCCGCTCCCCTGGCCCGACGACGATCGTCTCGACCCGGAACTGCTCGCCGCCGGCGACCGGCGCAACGTCGTCGACGAGTATCGCTACTGGCGTCGGGAGGCGATCATCGCCGATCTCGACACCCGCCGCCACGGGTTCCATGTCGCGATCGAGAACTGGCAGCACGACTTCAACATCGGAACGGTGGTGCGCAACGCCAACGCCTTCGCCGCCGCATCGGTGCGCATCGTCGGACGGCGACGCTGGAACCGGCGGGGAGCGATGGTCACCGACCGCTACCAGCACGTGCATCACCATGCCACCGTCGAGAGCCTGGTCGCGTGGGCCCGCCGGGAGGCGCTCCCGATCTTCGCCGTCGACATCGTTCCCGGAGCGGTACCGATCGAGGACGTCGAGCTGCCCGAGCGGGTGGTGCTCCTGTTCGGCCAGGAGGGGCCGGGGTGCTCCCCCGCGGCACTCGAAGCCGCCGAAACCGTCTGCGCCATCACCCAGTTCGGTTCGACCCGGTCGATCAACGCCGGGGTCGCCTCCGGGATCGCCATGCACACGTGGATCCGCCAGCATGTCCTCACAGGACAGTGACGTCGACCGCCTCGTAGCCGTGGATGACGAAGGTCGGGGTGCGGCGGGGCGGCGCTGCCAGGGACAGTTCGGGGCAGCGGGCGGCGAGGCGCTCCACCGCGACATCGAGTTCCAGTCGAGCCAACGGAGCGCCGAGACAGAAGTGGATCCCGCCCCCGAAGGTCACGTGACTGGCATCCCCCCGTGCCACGTCGAAGACCTCCGGGTTCGCGAAGTGACGGGGATCACGGTTGGCCGAGCCGAAGAGCATCGCCAGCTTGTCGCCCGCCGGGAGCACCCGACCGCCGTACTCGACATCCCCGTCCCGGATCCATCGTTCGAACAACTGGAGAGGCGGATCGAAGCGGATCATCTCCTCCACCGCCACCGCCGCAGGCACCTCGCCGCTCACCACTCGATGCCACTGTTGAGGTCGCTGGAGCAGCGCCGTCATCCCGTTGCCCATCGTGTTCACCGTCGCTTCGTGGCCGGCGTTGAGGAGCAGGATCATCGTCGAGACGATCTCGTCGTCGCTCAGCCGCCCCTCGTCGGTCTCCACCGTGCACAGCCCCGAGATCAGATCGCCGCGGGGATGCGCCCGCCGATCGTCGATCAGATCCCGACACCACCGGTCGAACTCCACCGAAGCCCGAACCGCGGCGTCGACCTGTTCGTCGGTCCGACCCAGCTCGTACATCTTCACGATCGCATGGGACCACTCGAGCATCCGGCGCCAATCCTCGGTGGGCGCCCCCAGGAGCTCGGCGATCACGTGGACCGAATACGGCTGTGCGTAGTCGGTCAGCAGGTCGAACGTTTCCCGCTCGATCGCCTCGTCCAAGAACCGGTCCGCGTGGGCCGCGATCGTCGGGCGCAGGTCGGCGATCCGCTTGGCCGTGAACTCGCGCGCGACGAGCCGACGAAGACGGGTGTGATCGGGCGGTTCTAGCATCAGCAACGACCAGCGTTCCACGGCGAAGTACGCGTCGAGATCCGGCCGGTCCGCAGGTAACCCGAGCTCGTCGCGGGTCGGCCGGGAACCACGGATCCGACCGAGACGGCGGTCCCGTTGGGCGGCGTACACGTCGTCGTAGCGAGTCAGGAACCAGATCGTCGCCCCGGTCCCCTTCGGATCCTCCAGCGGGAAGACCGCCGTTCGTTCCCTCACGCGGGCGAGGGTCGGGTAGGGATCGGCCTGGAACCCGGGATCGGAGAAGTCGATCATCGGTCCCTCACGCGAACGGTTCCCCCGCCGTTCGACGAGGGAACCGCCATCGAGCCATGGAACTCAGCCGTCCACCTCGACGATCGGGCCCGCGTAGGCTCCGGAGAGCAGCTTCTCGAGCGTGCTCCGGGCCGACGACTTGGCGGCGTAGCCCTGCCCGGTCGCCACCACCTGCCCGTTCGACGCCTTCACCCGGAAGGCCCACTTGCCGTCCTTGCGCTTGTACAGCTCACCCTTGCCGGCCATCGTCTCCCTTTCGTCCGGTCTCGGCCCGCCAGTGTAGACCGCGGGACCGGGCACGGCGCGACCCGCCCTGGCCGCCGAGAGGTGCTCACTTCGGGGACATCCTCAGCGCACCGTCGAGGCGGATCGTCTCACCGTTGAGGTACCCGATCGACACGATGGCCATGACCAGCATGGCGTAGTCCTCGGGCGTTCCGAGCCGTTTGGGGAACGGCACGTTCGCCGCCAGCGCGGAACGGTACTCCTCGTTGAGTCCCGCGAGCAGCGGCGTGTCGATGATCCCTGGAGCGATCGTGTTGACACGGATCCCCACCGAGGCCAGGTCCCGAGCAGCCGGAAGCGTCATGCCGACGACGCCGCCCTTCGAGGCGCTGTAGGCCACCTGACCGATCTGGCCCTCGAACGCGGCGATCGAGGCCGTGTTGACGATCACCCCGCGCTCAGCGTGATCCAACTCGGGGGATCTGGCGATCTCGGCTGCGGCCAGCCGCAGCACGTTGAAGGTGCCGACGAGGTTGACGTCGATCACCCGACGGAACCGTTGCAGATCGGCAGGCGTCCCGGCACGGTCGAGGATCCGTTGCGCATCACCGATCCCGGCACAGCTCACCGCGACGCGCAGCGGCGCATCCTCTCCCGCCAGGGAGACCGCTTCGGCCACCTCACCGGCGTCGGTCACGTCGGCCCGCACGAACCGCGCTCCCCCGCCCAGTTCCGCCGCCATCGCCTCGCCGGCCTGCTGCTGGAGATCGACGATCGTCACGATCGCCCCTGCGGCGGCGAGCGCCTTGGCGGTGGCCGCCCCCAGACCGGACGCCCCTCCGGTGACGAGCGCTGCCGCGCCTTCGACATCCATGGCCGCGATGCTACTCCAACCCGGACGGGCGCTCTCCGATGGATGGCCGCTACATTGTCCCGATGGACACCGCCGCCATCGATCGCGATCTCGAAGCCCTGTCGCGCAACGCCACGGCGTGGGCACGGACCTCCCTCGACGACAAGATCCAGCTCCTCGAACGCCTCGTCGTGCGTGCCGACCGGAGAGCCACCGACTGGGTAGCCGTCGCCGCCGAGGCGAAGGGGCTCCCGGCGGGGTCGCCGCTGGTGGGCGAGGAATGGATGTCGGGACCCTATGCCCTGATCTACGGAGCGACCGCCGTCGCCGAGACCCTCGAGCGCCTCGCCACCGGGCGCGACCTCCTGGACGGGTTCCCGGTCCGCGTCGGATCCGACGGCCGGGTATCGGTGCGGGTGTACCCGAAGGACCTCGCCGAACGCCTGCTCCTGTCCGGCCTCACCGCCGAGGTTCGCATGATGGCGGACGTCGACACGTCCAACCTCCGCGACACGATGGCCGCCTTCTACCGGCAGGAGCATCCACAGGGCACGGTCACGCTGGTACTCGGCGCCGGGAACATCGCATCGATCGCTCCACTGGATCTCGTGACGATGCTCATCAACCGGGGCAGTGTCGTGATGCTCAAGATGAACCCGGTCAACGACTACCTGGGACCCATCTTCGAAGACGTCTTCGCCCCGTTCGTCGATGCCGGATACGTGCGGTTCGCCTACGGCGACGCCGACGTGGGCGAGTACCTGGTCCGGCATCCAGCCGTCGATGCGGTCCACATGACCGGCTCCGCCCGGACCCACGACGCGATCGTCTACGGCCGCGGAGACGACGCCGCAGCCCGCAAGGCCGCCGATCGTCCCATCTTCGACAAGCCGCTGACGAGCGAGCTGGGAGGTGTCGGTCCCACCATCGTCGTCCCTGGGCGCTGGTCCGACGCGGACCTGCGGTTCCACGCCGAGCACCTCGTCACCCAGAAGCTCCACAACTCCGGCTTCAACTGCATCGCCAATCAGGTTCTCGTCCTGCCCGAAGGGTGGCCGGGATCGGAGCGGCTCGTCACCGAGATCGAACAGGTCGTCGCCGAGCTCGAACCCCGACCTGCGTACTACCCCGGAGCAGCCGAACGGGTGCGCCGGTTCGCCGAGGCCCACCCGTCGGTGCGCGCCCTCACCACCACCGGAACCCCGGTGACGCTGATCGAGAACGTGGATCCCGATTCCGACTCCCTGTGCTTCTCCGACGAGGTCTTCGGACCGGTCCTCGCCACGACCGCGCTCCCTGCGCCCGACGTCGGGACCTACCTCGCCGCCGCGGTCGAGTTCGCCAACGACCGGCTCGCAGGCACGCTCGGCGCCAACGTCCTGGCCCATCCCCGTACGTTGCGGGCGGAGGCGCCTGCCGTCGAACGGGCCATCCGCGATCTCCGCTACGGAACGGTCGCCCTCAACACGTGGACCGGGGTCGGGTTCCTGCTTCCCCGAGCGACCTGGGGGGCGTTCCCCGGGCATCGGCGACACGACATCCAGAGCGGGGTCGGTGTCGTCCACAACGCCTTGATGTTCGAACGGCCCGAACGCACCGTCCTGCGGGGTCCGTTCGCCCCCGCCCCGAGGACGCTCCTCGCCGGAGAGCTCCACGTCGCCCCGAAACCCCCGTTCTTCGTCACGAACCGGCAAGCAGCCGTTGTCGGCGAGCGCCTCACCCGCTACGCGGCGAGTCCATCATGGCGGCGGTTCGGCAGCATCATCGGCGCCGCCCTACGCGGGTGACTCCGACCGGGTCACCCCCACCGAGGCGAGGGCCGCGACCACCGGACCGAGCGGCAGGCCGATGACGTTGCTCTTCGACCCCTCGACGCCCTCGACGAACCGTCGGCCTTCACCCTGCAGCGCGTAGGCACCGGCCTTGTCGAGCGGCTCACCGCAAGCCGCGTACCGTCGCGCCTCGTCCTCGGTCACCGGCCGGATCGAAACGGTGGACCCTTCGACTCCGCAGCGACGCACGGACCCGTCGACCGCGACCGCCCAACCGGTCAGCACCCGATGCGCCCGCCCGGAGAGCCGCAGGAGCATGGCGACCGCGGCCGCGTCGTCCGCAGGTTTCCCGAGCGCCTCGCCGTCGACCACGACGGTGGTATCGGCAGCCACGACGACCGTCCCTGGTTCGCCTCCCACCGCCAGCGCCTTGGCCGCTGCCACCCGCACGACCATGTCCTCGGGAGCTTCCCCCGGCAACGGCCGTTCGTCGACGTCAGGGGCGACCTGGTCGAAGGAGAAGCCCGCCATCGTCAACAACCCCGCCCGGCGGGGGGAACGGCTGGCGAGGACGAGACGAGGCACGGAGATCTCCGGATCGGCGACCCAGGTACCGTAGCCCCGATCGACGCAGGAGCGACCCACCGATGCACCGGACCATCTTCGAACCCGAGCACGAGCTCTTCCGCGAGAGCTTCCGACATTTCCTGGACACCGAGATCCTCCCGAACACCGAACGGTGGGAACGACACGGCAGGGTCGACAAGTCCTTGTTCCAGAGAGCCGGGGCCCTCGGGTTCCTCGGGATGGCGATCCCCGTCGAGCACGGCGGTGGCGGCGTGGACGACTTCCGCTACAACGCCGTGATCGGCGAGGAGGTCGCTCGATCGGGGGCCGCCGGCGCCGGCCTGGGGATCACCCTGCACAACGACGTGTGTGTGCCCTATTTCCTGAGGTACGCCGACGAATCCCAGGCCGACCGCTGGTATCCCGGGCTCGCCGACGGGTCCCTGGTGACCGCCATCGCCATGACCGAGCCCTCCACCGGCTCGGATCTGGCGGGGATCAAGACCTCGGCGGTCCGCGACGGAGACGTCTACGTCGTCAACGGCTCCAAGACGTTCATCTCCAACGGCCTCAACGCCGATCTCGTCATCGTCGTGGCCCGTACATCCGAGGATCCCCACGGGGGACTCACGTTGCTGGTGGTCGAGGACTCGATGGCGGGCTTCGAGCGGGGTCGCAAGCTCGACAAGATGGGTCTCCATGCACAGGACACCGCCGAGCTGTTCTTCACCGACGTGCGGGTCCCGGTCGCCAACCGCCTCGGAGACGAAGGCGCAGGGTTCCTCCAGCTCGTCGCCAACCTCCCCCAAGAACGCATGTCCATCGCCGTGGGCGCGGTCGCCGGAGCCGAGGCCGCCTTCCAACTCTCCCTCGCCTACGCCAAGGAACGTCGGGCCTTCGGACGACCGATCGGCTCGTTCCAGCACAACCGCTTCGTCCTGGCCGAGATGAGGACCGAGATCGACGTCGCCAGGGTGTTCGTAGACCGGTGCATCGAGGACCTCGTCGCCGGGGAGCTGTCGATCGAACGGGCGGCGGAAGCGAAATGGTGGACCACCGAGATGCTGAAGCGGGTCGTCGACCGCGGCGTCCAGCTCCACGGAGGATACGGCTACATGCTCGAGTACCCGATCGCCCGGGCCTACCTGGACGCCAGGGTGCAGACGATCTTCGGCGGCACCACCGAGATCATGAAGGAGATCGTCGGCCGCGGCCTGGGCATATGACGGGCCCGGCAGGCTACGAGAAGGCAGAGACGCCGGTGATGGCCTCCCCCAACACGAGGGTGTGGATCTCGTTCGTCCCCTCGTAGGTGTACACGGACTCGAGGTTGTTCATGTGGCGGATGACGGGATACTCCAGGGTGATGCCGTTGGCCCCCAGGACCGATCGGGCCGACCTCGCCACCTCCAACGCCTGACGCACGTTGTCGAGCTTGCCGAACGACACCTGCTGTGCGCTCAGGGTGCCGGCGTCGCGCTTGCGACCCAGGTGGAGCGCCACGAGCATCGCCCGCTGCAACGCCACCATCATCTCGACCAGCTTGCGCTGGGTGAGCTGGAACGACGCGATCGGTCGGCCGAACTGGGTCCGTTCCTCGGCGTACGTGAGCGCCGCTTCGTAGCAGGCTCGTCCCGCTCCGACGGCACCGAAGAGGATGCCGAACCTGGCCTCGTTCAGGCACGACAGTGGTCCCTTCAGGCCGACGACGTCGGGGAGGACGGCGTCGCCCGGCAGGCGAACGTCGTCGAGGACCAGCTCGGAGGTCACCGACGCCCGGAGGGACAGCTTCCCGTGCACGTCGGACGCCGAGAAGCCAGGAGTGTCGGTGGGAACCACGAAGCCGCGGACCCCGTCGTCGGTCTGTGCCCACACCACCGCCACGTCCGCGATGGATCCGTTCGTGATCCACATCTTGGTGCCGTTGAGGATCCAGTCCGGGCCGTCCCGGCGAGCGTGCGTCCGCATCGACCCCGGATCGCTTCCTGCGTCGGGTTCGGTCAAGCCGAAGCACCCGATCGCCTCCCCCGCGGCCATCCGCGGAAGCCACTGCTGCTTGTGTTCCTCCGAACCGAACGCCCAGATGGGGAACATCGCCAGGGAACCCTGCACGGACACGAAGCTCCGCACACCAGAATCGCCGTATTCGAGCTCGGTGCACGCCAGGCCGTATTCGGTGGCGCTGGTCCCTGCGCAGCCGTACCCCTCCAGATGCATCCCGAACAGACCGAGCGCGCCCATCTCCTTGGCGAGCTCCTTGGGGAAGGTCCCGGCATCGAACCAGTCCGCGACCTCCGGAAGGATCCGGTCGGCAACGAAGCGGCGCACCGTGTCGCGCAGCAGGCGTTCTCGCTCGGAGAGGAGATGGTCGGTCTCGAGGAAGTCGAGCGGATCGGTGGCGATGGGTCGGATCGGGTCGCTCATGTGCCTCAGCCTACCTCGCGTTTGTCGACCCTCCGGCCACCGGCGGCGGTCCACCTCCGGGCCCGAAGAGCGTCCCCTGGGCGCGGCGACGCTCGAGCCCTCCCCAGGGGAGCTCCTCCATGTAGGACCAGCTCCTGCGATGCACCGCCGAAGGGCCGAGCATCGCCAGCGCGGCACGGTGACGCGGCCCGGGATACCCCTTGTTCGACTCGAACCCGTAGGCCGGGTACTCGGGCGCCAGATCGTCCATGATCTCGTCCCTGACCACCTTGGCGAGGATCGAAGCGGTGGCGATCGTGACCGAGGTGGCATCGCCGCGCACGACGGGGATGACCCGGCCGGAACCGACGAAGTCCCACCGTCCGTCGAGCACGACGACGTCCGGGGTCAGTGCCAGGCGGTCGAGCGCCCGACGCGCGGCGAGACGCTGCGCCGCGGACATCCCCAGCAGGTCGCACTCCTCGGCGGTCGCGTGTCCCACGGCCCAGGTCTCGCACCAGTCGACCAAACGCGGGAAGAGCGCGGCACGCTCAGCGGGCAACAGGAGCTTCGAGTCCCTGACCTTGTAGACCCTCCGGTCCTTGGGGATGACCGCGGCCCCGACCGACAACGGGCCCGCCCAGGCACCCCGACCGACCTCGTCCATGCCGACGACGATCTCGGCGCCTGCCCCCCACAGCTCGCGTTCGAGCTCGAGCCCCGGCGGACGCGCCCGGACGGCCTTGCGCAGCTTGGGAACCGACATCGCATCGAGCATACCGACGGGAGGGTCCCTCAGTTGGTGGCCGGGTCGAAGGGATGGTCGGCGTACAACGCGACGCGGCTGCGCTGCCGACGGACGACACGACGCCACAGGCCGGACGGATCTCGGGTGAACACGTCGTCGTGACGGGCATCGAGCACGAACCACGAACCCGCGGCGATCTCGAACTCGAGCTGCCCGGCGCCCCAACCGGCGTAGCCGGCGAACACCCGTAGCGCCTCCACGTCGGGGATCGCCCCCGGAGGCTCGGAGAGATCGATGGTGCCGATCCGGTCGAGGACGGAGGGCCAGGCCGGGTCCTCGACACGGGGCCGGTAGGCGAGGCCGATGGCCATCTCGGGTGCCACCGGTCCGCCGATGAACACGTGAGGCGGCTCGACGAGATGGTCAGCCCATTCGGGCACGTGCTCGGCCGCCGGATGGTCGACCTCGCGGTTGAGGATGACGCCGATGGCTCCCTCGTGGTCGTGCTCGATCATCAGCAGCACCGCCCGGGAGAAGTTCGGGTCGAGGAGAGTCGGGGTGGCCACGAGGAGCCGACCGGCCGTGGAACCGTCCACGGCCGGGTCGCTTCGCTTCGGCTGGCGACGTTCGTCCTTCACCGGGAGAAGGTTACGTCACCGGTCCACCTTCTCGCGGTCGGGCACCAGCGTGGCGCCCGACAGCACCGATACGTGTCCATCGTCCCAGCGGACCTCGACGGTGTCCCCGTCGACCCGGAGGACGACGCCGTGCCGGGGCGGCACGCCGACGTGGTTGGTGAGGGTCTTCACTCGCATGCCCTTGCGCAGACTCATGTGACCTCCCTTTCGCTTCCACCCCGATCGTACGCGGTCCGGTCGCTTGTCGTCAGGGACTTCCGACTCAGCGTCGGGCCACGATCGTCAGGACGACCGACAACAGGATCGACACGATCACCATCGACGTGATGGGGACGAACACGGTGAGGCCGTCGCGTTCGAAACGCAGATCGCCGGGCAGACGTCCGAACCATGCCACGAGCCACGGAGCGAACCGGAGCACGAGGCCGACGACGACGAGGGCGACGCCCACGGCGATCACGACGTCCGCGATCCTCACGCCCGTCCTCCCAGGTCGAACCGCATCCCGTCCTCGGCGACCCGGAATCCACGCCGTCGGACCTCGGTGGCCTCTGCGCTCCCGGCCGCTCCGGCAGGGTTGGAGTGGTTGATGTGGGTGAACACGATGGTGACGTCGTCGACCAGGTCGGCGAAGTGTCGCATCGAGTCGAGGATCGTCGGATGGGGGACGTCGGCGAGCGAGCGGCCCGGAGGCTCGGCGTCGGACCAGAACGTTCCGTCGATGATGGCGATGTCGTGTCGTGCGATGGTCGCGGCGGCGTCCCACCCGTCCCATCGATCGACGTCGGGTAGGTACAGGAGCGAACGCTCGGGCCCGGTGATGCTGAAGCCCACGGTGTCGGTGAACTCGCTGCGGTGGGGCACCACGGTGGCGCTCACCGTGAGGCCGCCGCCCGCGGACACCGGCACCCCGGGGTCGAGCGGGACGTCGGCCAGGAAGCGTTCGAACAGGAGCGAGCGCCACGGCTCGTTGCGGTCGAGATAGGTGAGCATACGACGGGTGGCGTGGACCGGGAGCTCCCGGGTGGCGGCGGCTTCCTTGCCGAACTGCACCAGCCCGGCGTAGTGACCCATGTGGCCGTGGGTGAGGAAGACCGCTCCGATCGGGCGGGGAGCGACGGTGAGCCACTGGATGCGAACATCGGGGGATGCGTCGAACAGTACGACCGGTCCCGCATCGGGGACGACCGCCAGACTCGACGCGGTCCTCGGGTCCGCCACCGACCGCTCGGCGCCGAGCTGCGGGACGGCTCCGTCCTGGCCGCTTCCGAGGATCACCACCTCCAATGCCGACCTCCTCGGATCTCCGTACCCTGGAACGCTACCGTACCCGTCGCGCCGGCCGCCGCCTCGCCCGGCGACGGTGTAGGTTCGGAAGGGTGCTGGTACGAACCGCCGTCCGCGACGACCTTCCCGAGATCGAACGGATCACCGTGCAAGCCTGCGCGGAAGCCTTCGCCGGGATCCTCCCGCCCCAGGTGGCGGAAGCCGAACGGACCAGGGTGGCTCCCGGATCGGCCCTTCGGGCTGCGCTGCTCGCCGGGGACCTGCTCGTCGGTACGGGAGCCGATGGGCGCATCGACGCCATCGCGATGTTGTCGCTCGAGGACGACGTCGTCGAGATGCGAACGATGCTGGCCTCCGGCCACCCCTCCCGCGAACCCTCGGTGACGGACTTCGTCGCCGCCGTCCGCCGGCGTGGCTGGGCGGGGCCGATCACCTCCGAGGCGGTCCTCGGCAACGAGCCCCACGAATCCTTCCTCGAGTCCGGTGGTTTCTCACCCGGCGAGGTCGTCGCCCAGGACATCGAGGGGCACGTCCTGTTCCGGCGCCGCTGGTGGCTCCCGGCCCAGGTCGAACGCCTCCACGGCACGGGGTAACCTCGCGGGATGGATCGAGCGACCCTCCGTGCCTTGCCCAAGGCCCTCCTCCACGACCATCTCGACGGCGGCTTGCGTCCTCGAACCGTCCTCGAACTCGCCGACGCGGTCGGCTACGACGGGCTCCCGACCGACGATCTCGACGAGCTCGACGCCTGGTTCGTGCAGGGCAGGGGCGGATCGCTGGAGCGCTACCTCGAGGCCTTCCGTCACACGGTGGCGGTCATGCAGACGCCCGAAGCGGTGCGGCGCGTCGCCTACGAGGCCGGGGTCGATCTGGCAGCCGACGGGGTCGTGTACGCAGAGATCCGCTTCGGGCCGTCGCTGCTGACCGAACACGGGATGACGAGGGAAGAGGCCATCGAAGCGGCCCTGGACGGGTTCGCCGCGGCCACTGCCGAGACCGGGATCGCCGTCTACGCGATCGCGACGGCCTTGCGCCATCAGACCGATTCGCGGGCGGTCGTCGACGCTGCGGTTCCGTTCCTCGACAGCGGCGTCGTCGCCTTCGATCTCGCCGGCCCCGAAGCGGGCTTCCCGGCGGACGATCATCTCCCTGCCTGTCTCGCGGCACGCGATGTCGGTCTGGGGATCACGCTGCACGCGGGCGAAGCCGACGACGTCCGCTCCATCTGGCGGGCCCTCGCCCTGTGTGGTTCCCAGCGGATCGGTCACGGTGTCCGGATCGTCGACGACACGGACTTCGACGGATCGACGATCGACGAGCTCGGGGCGCTGGCGACCCGGGTGCGGGACCATCGCGTCCCCCTGGAGGTCTGCATCACCTCGAACATCCAGACCGGTGCGTTCCCCGATGCGACCCGTCATCCCTTCGGGGCGCTGTATCGGAGCGGGTTCGTCGCCACGCTCAACACCGACAACCGCTTGATGAGCGGTGTCGAGCTGACCGACGAGTTCGCGCTCGCCGCCGAGACCTTCGACCTGACCCTGGAGGACCTCGGCCGGATCACCGAGATGACGCTCCGAGCCGGATTCGGTCCATGGCCGGTCCGTCGACGCCTCATCGACGACGTCGTGCGGCCGGCCTACGGGCTGGTCTGATCCAACGCCGCGTCGATCCATGCCGCGACGTCGCGGAGGACCTCGAGATGTTCCGGCTCGTTGTGGACCTCGTGGCGGAGTCCGGGAAGCAGCTTGCGCTCGATCCCTTCGACGGCCGCCAACGGCGCCGAGGCGCTCGGCGGAACGAGCTCGTCCTCTGCTCCGTGGACGACGAGGGTGGGGAGCGCGATGGCATCGATGGCCTCACGGGCACGTCGTTGGGCAGCGAACAGGCCACGTCCGAAACGAGCCGTCGTCTTCGTCTCCACCAAGGGATCGGCGAAGTACGCCTCCCCGACACGGGGATCGCGCGAGAGCTGTTCACCGTTGATCGAGTTGGGGAACCGCAGACCCGGAGCGACCCTGCCGAAGACTTCGGCGGCGATCTTCAGCGGCGGGGGAACGTCGGCGTCGAGGGCGGGGGCCGACAGCACCGCCGCCGTCGGCTGCCGTTCGGTGCCCTCGAGATGCAGTGCTCCGATCAGCCCGCCCATGGAGTGCCCGTACAGCACCCAGGGGAGGTCCATGGGGACGACCTCGGTGTCGATCACCTTCGCCAGGTCCTGCAGGTACGTCGTGAAGTCGTCGATATCGACGCGGGAGCCACCCGAACGTCCGTGTCCACGCAGATCGAAGGCCACCGTCTCGAGACCCCGATCGGCGAAGAAGCCTCCCACGTGGCCGTATCGACCCGAGTGTTCGCCGAGGCCGTGGACGATCAGGACGACGGCCCGCGGGGGGTTGGCCCGCCAGCGGCGGGTGAACAGGACGGTACCGTCGACGGCCTCGAGCGCTCCCGTGACGTCTTCCATGTGCTCTCCTCGTCGGTCGTCTTCGCAGGTTACCCCGCCCGCACCGGGCTCCTCAGGCCTCGGTCGCTTCCCCTGCGGCCGCGCACGCCGCTCCGACGATGCCCGCCCGATTGCGGAAGTGCGCCGGGACGACGGGAGTGGAGGTCTCGATGATGGCTGCGATCGTCTCGAACCGTTTCGAGATGCCGCCACCGAACACGAACAACCGCGGCCAGAAGATGCGCTCGAGGTACCGCAGGTACTCGCCGACCCTCGATGCCCACCACTCGAGGTTCATGTCCTCTTCTTCGACGAGTCGCGCCGCGGCGTACCGCTCCGCCTCCATACCACGGAACTCCACATGGCCGAGCTCGGTATTGGGAACCAGCGTGCCGTCGAACACCATGCCGCTTCCGATCCCGGTCCCGAACGTCAAGACGAGGACCATCCCGCCGACGGCCTGGGCCGCCCCGAAGGTCGCTTCGGCGAGTCCCGCCGCATCGGCGTCATTGATGACATGGACGGGGAGGCCGAGACGCTCCACGAGCTGGGATCTGGCGTCCACGCCGATCCAGGAGCGATCGATGTTGGCGGCGGTGCGGACCATGCCGTCCTGCACCACGGCGGGAAGCGCCACCCCCACGGGCCCGGACCATCCCGCTTCCTCGACGAGCTGGGCGATGGTGTCGATGACCGGTTCGGGGGCGGCCGGGCGCGGCGTCGGGATCCGCCGTCGCTCGTCAATCAGCGTTCCGGTCGAGACGTCCACCGGAGCGCCTTTGATCCCCGAACCTCCCACGTCGATCCCGTAGACGATCATCTCTCCTCCTCGCCTGCGACGCGCCTCGCGAAGCGTTCAGCGTAGGCGGCGACGTCGATGCCCTCGAAGCCGTCGGGGATCTCGATGCGGACCCCGCCGGGCAGTTCGGGATACCCGTCGAGGGCGGTGGTGGGGAACGGACCGAGGCCCTCGAATCGCTCTGCGGACCGCGGCGTGAGGACGATCACGATCGGTGACGCCGGTCGACAGACCAGGCGGACGCCGCGGATCTGGTCGAGGTGCTTGGCCAGCGCGCGGGCCGTGGCCGTCGCCGCCCCGAAGGCCCTCCAACCGGGATCCCGGTCGACGACGACGGCACGCGGCGTGCCGTGGATCGGCGGGCCGGGGACCCGGACGACGGCGACGGTCGGATCTGGGATCGGATCGAAGCCACCGAGGTGGTTGGGACAGCCGCCGACGAACACCTCGTCGGGTTCGAGTCGGGGGGCGGCAGCGACACACCGCACCGCCGGGATCTCGCTGAGGTCCACGCCGAGGGCCACCAGGCCGGAGCGTATCCCGGGTCGGATCCCGCGGGAGATCAGGACGTGGCGTCCACCGGCAGCGGCGGCGACGGCGGCGGCCGTCGTCGCGGTCACCGGGCGATGAACGGAGGGGTCACGACGTCGGCGCGGACCCAGTCCTTCCGGATGAGGATCTCGACGCTCGCGCCGTCGTACGGTGGGCTGAGGTACCCCATGCCGATCCCGCGCTCGAGGACCGGGGAGAAGTTCCCGCTGGTGACCGTGCCGTGGGAGGCGCCGCCGCGCAACGCGTGGCCGTGGCGCGGGATCTTCCTGTCCTCCGTCTCGAAGGCGACGAGTCTCTTGGGGAGTCCCTCCCGACGTTGACGCTCCAGGGCTGCTCTGCCGACGAACTCATGGTCCCAGGAGACGACCCACTCGAGGCCGGCTTCGAGAGGCGTGGTGTCCTCGTCGAGGTCCTGGCCCCACAGCGGGTATCCCATCTCGAGGCGGAGCGTGTCCCTCGCCCCGAGACCGCAGGGTTCCGCTCCGGCGTCGACGATCGCGCCGAAGAGCGCCTCGGCGGTGGCGACCGGCACCGCGATCTCGGCTCCCCGCTCACCGGTGTAGCCGGTGCCTGCAGCCCAGAACGGATGGTCTTCGAAGGTGCCGGTCTCGACGCGGAACCGCCCGGGCATCGACCCGAGGACCCGGCGCACCACCTCGGGCGAGTCGGGACCTTGGACGGCGACCAACGCGGTCGCGTCGCGAACGGGCTCGACCGTGAGGTCGCCGGCTCCGTCCCGGAAGCGGCCGAGGATCGTATCGAAGTTCGTGCCGTTGGGCATGATCCAGTAGTCGTCGCCGGCGAAGCGCCAGACGATGATGTCGTCGACGACCCCGCCCCGGTCGTTCAACGCCATCGTGTACTGGGCTCGCCCTGGCGTGATGCTCGCGACGTCGTTGCAGAGCTGGCTTCGAACCATCTCGGTCGCCCCGGTACCGGTCACGGCGAAGCGCCCGAGGTGCGAGACGTCGAAGACCCCGACGCCCTCACGCACGGCCATGTGCTCGGCGATCACTCCCGCGTACTGGACGGGCATGGTCCAACCACCGAAATCGGTGAAGCGGGCGCCGAGCCGTTCGTGGAACGAGTGCAGCGGTGAGACGGGCACGATGCCTCCTCGAGGTCGGGGAACCGGAGGCTAGACGCTCAGCCTGCTGCCTCGTCGACGTCGGCCAGGTTGACGACCTCCGGGGGCCCGGGGATCCGAGTGGGTGCGGGAACGTCGACGTCGGGAGCCTCGAGCCCGTACTTGACCAGGAGGTTCAGGTAGTCACGTCGATAGAAGATCTTGCACCGGATGTGGGGGTACAGCTCCCGCAGGCGTCGGATCTTGCGGTTCTTCTTCGTCACGAGCTTCTGGTTCATCGTGGTGATCTCGATGTAGAGCTCGTCGTCGGGGAGGTAGAAGTCGGGCCGGAAGGAGCCGATGGGAGTGCCGTCGTCGTCCCATTCGATGACGAAGGCACGAGGCTCGTACTCCCAGGCGATGTCGTAGAAGTCCAAGAGACGAGCGAACTCCCGCTCGCTCTCGTGGGCGAACTCGATCCGGTCGGCTGGGCCGGCGGCGAGGTCGGATGCGCCGGTCAGTTCGCCTTCGCCTCGTCGTGGGCCGAAGCGGCCGGGAGGGCGCGCTCGGGGAACAGCCGATGGATCTCACCCACGAGCTCGTCCTGGACGGGACGCACGGCGATACCGAAGACGCCCTGTCCGCGTTGGAAGACGTCGACGACCTCGTCGGCGCTGTGGGCGGCGTAGATCGTGGTGCCGTCCGACAGGAGGGTGACGTCCTCGAGTGGGTTGTCCCGGTCGAGCTCGCCACGCAGGATGTCCATGGCCTGCCGGATCTTCTTGAGGCTCATCCCGGCGTCGAGCAGTCGCTTGACGACCTTGAGCTGGACGATGTCGGAGAACGAGTAGAGCCGCTGGCTCCCCGAGCCGTGGGCCTGCTGGATCGACGGTGCGATCAGGCCCGTCCGGGCCCAGTAATCGAGCTGCCGGTAGGTGATGCCGACCAGGTTGGTCACCTGCGGCGCTCGATAGCCGTCGACGATGGGTTGGGTCGCTTCGCCCACGATAGAGCCTCCCTCTGCTGGTCCAGCCTACACGCTTGTAATTCCGCCCGTCGAACTACGCGGGTGAAGTTAGCGACCATCGCCGCGACTTGTCAACAATCCCTGTGGATAACCTCGAGCCCGTCAGGGTCCGAGCGCCAGCTTCCGGAACGCGTCGAGCTGCTCACTGGAACCGAGGGCGATGACGATCTCGCCCGGTTCGAAGACCATGTCCGACGGTGGGTTGAGCCGAACCCTGGTGGGGTCCTCACCGATACCGATGACGAGGGCCCCGCCGGTGTGGTGCAGGTCGAGGTCCGCCAGGGTCTTGCCGACGATGGGCGCGTCCGGGTCGATGGTGAAGGATTCGACCCCGAACTCGACGGTCCTGCCACTGACGACGAGATCGACGAACTCGGTGACGTCGGGTTTGAGCGCCAAGGACGCGAGCCGCTGGCCGCCGAGCGACTGGGGTGCCACCACGCGATCGGCGCCGGCGAGGTAGAGCTTCTTCTCGATGTCCTCGCCGATGGCGCGGGCCACGACCCTGACGTCGGGGTTCAAGGACTTGGCGGACAAGGCGATCACCAGGTTGTCCGAGTCCGACGCGACCGCGGAGATGACCGTCGATGCCCGTTGGATGCCGGCTCGGCGCAGCACGTCGTCCGACGTCGCATCGCCGAGGATGGCGACGGCTTCGCGTTCGATGGCGAAACCGACGCGTTCGGCATCGTCGTCGATGACGACCACATCGGCATCGGCGTGTCGCAGCGTCTCCCACGCGGTCACCCCGACCCGCCCGAACCCGCAGAGGATCACGTGCCCGTCCATGGACTCGATCGCCCGGACCATGCGTCTGCGCTCCCTTCGACCCTGGACCAACCGTTCCACGCCGTACTCGAGGCCCGCATAGCCAGTGTAGAGAGCAGCTCCGGTGCCGATCGTGATGATCCCGAGGGTCCACAGCCGGGCGCCGGTGCCGTAGGGGCCGCCGATCTCGGAGAAGCCGACCGTGGTGATGGTGATCACCGTCATGTAGATGGCGTCCCACACGTGCAGGTCGGTGAGGACGAGGTAACCGATGGGTCCCACGGCGAGGACCACTGCGACGACCATCAGCCCCGCCTTCAGCGAGACGGGCATCCTCACGACGTGGAGCCGGCCTCGAAGTCCTCCGGGGTGACCTCGTCGAGGAACTCCCGGAACTTCTCGATCTCCTCTTCCTCGGTCTCGTCGTGGATCTGCACGCCGGCCTCGTCGAGGAGGGCTCGTTCGGCGAGAACGGGGGCGCCGGTCCGGGCTGCCAGCGCGATGGCGTCCGACGGCCGGGACGACACGACCACCTCGGTGCCGTCGGACGCGACGAGCACGAGATCCGCGAAGAACGTGCCCTCGCGCAGTTCGGTGATGACGATGCGCTCCACCCTGGCCCCGAGGGCCGCGACCACGTCTCGGAGCAGGTCGTGGGTCATCGGGCGGGCGGGTTCGACCCCTTCGAGCGCCAGGGCGATGGCGGTCGCTTCGGCCGTACCGATCCAGATGGGGAGGTAGCGGTCGCCTTCGCGTTCACGCAGGAGAAGGATCGGCGTGTTGGTCGGCAGCTCGATCCGGACCCCGATCAGCTCGAGAAGGACCTGGTCGCTCATACCGTTGAGCCTATCACCGCGGGGTCCGCTATCGGCGGGGTCGGGCGGAGGTCGGAGCGGCGTAGGCGACGTCGGCGAACGCCTCGGGGTCGTCCCGGAACCCGTTGAGGTCCATCACCGCCCAGATCGAACGGAGGTTGCGGAACCGCCCCTCCCAGTCCATGCCGTATCCGAGGAGGAACTCGTCGCCGACCTCGAACCCCCGGTACTCGACGGGGACGTCGACGATCCGGCGTGCGGTCTTATCCAGGAGGGCTACGGTCCGGACCGTCGATGCGCCCCGGGCGGCGAGGATCCTCCGCAGCGTGGTGAGGGTCAGGCCGGTGTCGACGATGTCTTCGACGATGAGCACGTCCCTGCCGTCGACGGGAACGGACAGGTCCATCTCGATGCCGACCCGCCCGTCGTGCCCGAAGCGTGTCAGGGACAGGAAGTCCACTTCGATCCGAGGATGGAGGTGCCGGCCGAGGTCGGTCAGGAACGGCACGCTCCCCTTGAGGACCCCGACGACGACCGGTTCACGGTCCCGGTAGTCGGCGTCGATCTGTGCACCGAGCTGGGCGACACGATCGCGCAGCGTCGACTCGGCGACGATCTCGACGCATGACGGGCTCACGAGTCTCCTTCGACGACCCCGGGAAGCGCCTCCTTCAACCACGAGCCGAACTCCCGCGACCGGGGAAGGTCCGCCAGCGACGACATCGCCCACCGTCCGTTGTCGAGTCTCGGCATGGCGTACAGACGGCGTTCGTGTCCCTCGGTCAGTTCGAGGTCCGTGGGAGGCAAGCCGCCGCCGCCTTGCTCGGCGTAGAAGGGTCGCAGCATCCGGTCCCGCAGACCGTAGGTGGCGAACCCCCATTCGAGGAGCTCTCGGGTGTCGGCGAAGTGGTCCTTGGATCCCATGACGACGGTCATGAGCGTCCGGGGACCTCGTTCGGCGACCCCGAGGAGGACCTTGTCTGCCCATGGGGTGTCGCCGGTCTTGAGGCCGACGACACCCGGGTACGCCCCCAGGAGCCGGTTGGTGTTCTTGAGATGCTTGGACTGTCCGGTCGAGTCGGCCGCGGTCTTGACGAGCTTGATGGAGGCGATCCGCCCGATGTCGGGGTAGTCGCGGGAGGCCTTGATGAGGGTGAGGAGGTCGTTGGCGGTCGAGAAGTGCTGCTCGTCGTCGAGCCCGTTGGGGTTGGCGAACCGGGTGTCGTTCATGCCCAGTTCGCGAGCCTTGGCGTTCATCTTGGCGACGAAAGCGTCGACGGAGCCTCCTCCGACGTGGGCCGCGAGCGTCAGGGCGGCGTCGTTGCCGGAGCGGACGAGCATCGCCACGAGCAGGTCGTTGACGGTCATCCGGTCGCCGGCGACGAGCCCGGCGACCGAGCCCCTGGTCCTCGTGGCGAACGCCGGGACCTCGACGATGTCGTCCGGTGAGGCGTTCTCGAGCACGACGATGGCGGTCATGACCTTGGTGACCGATGCCATGGAGCGTCGGTCGTTGGCGTTCCAACTCGCGAGGACGACGTCGGCTGTCGCGTCGTACACGATCCATTCGGGGGCCGAGACGTCGGGCAGCGCGGGATCGTCCTGCGGGTACGCAGGGACGGGCCCTCCCACCGGCACGGCGAGCGCGGCGGCGAGGGCGAGCGAGGTGAGCGTGGTGGCGATCATTGTCGTTCGAGGAGCCTGCGGAGCCTACCGCGCACCAACGCTTCTTCGAGTTGGGTGGCGGCTTCGGCGCAGTCGGCGAGGATCTCGGCGGCCTTGCGGCGGTTGTCCGGGTTCCGGTGGCGCAGCAACGGAGCGGCGAGCTGTCCGAGCAGGTCGGTCTGACGGTCCGCCGCGAGCCGGATCGTGCGCAGGTGTCTGACCTCGAGACCGCGGGTGAGGAGACGATGCGCCGCCTTGGCGATCACGAGGTCGTCGTCGCGGAACACGGCCGAGCCGTCGGGGAGCTCGAAGGGCTCCAACACCCCTTGGTCGACGAGCGCGTCGAGCTGTTCGGCCGACAGCCCGGACGATCGCATCAGCTCTCGAGGGGTCAACGACACGCCGGAGGACGCGAAGTAGGCCTCCGGGGGCGGCCCGGACTCGGGGGGAACCGGCGACTCTTCACCGTGTTCCCACGCCACGAGCTTGGACTTGATCACCTTGAGCGGCAGATAGTGGTCGCGCTGTTCGCGCAGGATGTACTCGATGCGGCGCACGTCGTCTTCGGTGAAGATGCGGTACCCGGAGGCCGAACGCTGGGGCTCGATCAGTCCCCGGGACTCGAGGAACCGGATCTTGGAGACGGTGATCTCGGGGAACTCGGGCTTGAGGAGGTTGATGACCTCGCCGATGCTGCGGGTCCTCGCGGCACGGAGGTGGGGCCGGGTCATGTGCCGTTCGAGCCCTTGGCGACCACGAGATGGAACTTGCCGATGAAGATCTGATCGCCGGGGGCGAGCTGGGCCGAGTCGACCCGGACACCGTTGACGTAGGTGCCGTTGGTGGACCCGACGTCCCTGACGGCGAGACCGTCGGGCCCGACGTGGAAGATGGCGTGATGGCGCGAGACGGTGACGTCGCCGAGGTAGATGTCGGCCTCGGGGTCCCGGCCGGCGGTCGTCTCACCTTCGCCCAGGACGTAGGTCAGCCCTGCCTGCGGTCCGCTCTCGACCACCAGCGCCCACCCGAAAGCGCCCGCGACCCTGCGCCCGGTGGGCGCGACCTCGGTGCCTCCGGGCTCGAACGCGATGGTCGGCTCGTGCTCGACCGGGACGCCCTCGTCGATGGGTCGTTCGTTCATGGACCCATCGTAGCCCGACCCTCAACCGAAGGTTGAGACTTCTGGCCTGTCACCGGCCGCCTAGGCCGGTGACAGCTCAGGGTTGACCTTCGAGGAAGGTCTCGTAGGCGGCGGCGTCCATGAGGTCGTCGAGGGTCGCGCCTTCGCCGGGCTCGAAGATCGCGAACCATCCTTCGCCGTAGGGATCCTGGTTGACGAGCTCGGGGTTCTCCTCGAGCTTCGCGTTGACCTCGACGACGGTTCCGGCGATCGGGGCGTAGACGTCGGATACCGATTTGGTGGACTCCACCTCGGCGAATGCCTCTCCCGCCTCGGCGGTCCGGCCGACCTCGGGGAGCTCGACGTAGACGATGTCGCCGAGGGCGTCCTGGGCGTAGTCCGAGATGCCCATCCGCACCCGCCCGTCGGGTTCGAGCCTGGCCCATTCGTGGTTCTCGGCGTACCTGAGGTCCGCGGGGATGTTCACCGTCCGCTCCTGTTCTCCCGGGTCCGGTCAGCTTACCTGCTCACCGCCGTCGCTCCCGACGCCCCCGACGGCGACGCGCATGTCGGTCAGGTACTGCACGCCGACGGCGTAGTACGCCACGAGGCCGGGCACGCCGACCAGATAGGCCGCCGCGACGAGGCCGGGGAGCTGGAACCCGCGTCCGAGGTAGAAGCCGGTGATCGAGAAGTAGAGCAACAGCGTGGCGAGCTTCCCCAATCGGCGCACGTCGAGCCGCCTGACGCCACGGGTCCACCCGTACAGCGCGCCGATGCCGATGAGTGCCTCACGGACGATGAGCGCCCAAGCGAACCACGACGGAAGGACCCCGACGACGAGGCCGACGACGACCGAGACCGCGACGGCGAGCCGATCGGCGAGCGGGTCGAGGAACGTGCCGAGCTCGGTGACCTGGCCGAGCCGTCGAGCGAGGTACCCATCGATCCAGTCGGTTCCCCCGATGATCCCGAGCAGCACCCCGGCCCATCCGATCTGGTCGGCGCCGAACACGAGCCAGACGAACACGGCGACGAGCCCGAGGCGGCTCAGCGAGATGAGGTTCGGCAGGTTGAGCGCCTGCCGCGCCAGGCTCATTGGACCTGGACGACCCGGAACCGGACCCGGGCGAGCTCCTCATCGTCGAACTTGACGACGAAGGCATACCCCTTCGCTTCGGGGAAGCGGATGTTGTAGAAGGGGCTGACGATCGGCACGATGCTGACCGATCCCGGCGGCAGGTTGGGCGGGGCGCCGACCCGGAGCTTGCCCTTCGCCTCGACGTCGAGGGACTGGCCGTCCTCGTCGATCAGGCTGATCTCGATCTCGAGGTCGCGGTGCCGCTCCTCGGGTTCGACCTCGGCGACGAGCGCCAGCGTGAGGCTGCGATGGACCACCGGCACGGACCGGGCCGAGATCGTGTCGAAGCCGCCGCCGAGGAGGAACAGCTTCCCGCCCTGTACCTGTGCTGCGTCGGCGAGCATGGCCGTGGTGAGCCGCATCCCTACTCCTCTCCCTGTGCCGGTCGGCGGATGTTCCGGTCGACGCGATGCGTTGGCGTCCGCCGACGGTCGACTCCCGTACGTTGCGTCATCGCTGGAACCCTAGTGCGCCGATGCGGTCGGCCGTGACCTCGGGCCTCAGGTCGGCATCTCGTTGCGGAGCGGTGCGACGATCTGTTCGAACCGATCGGCGACGAGCCGTTCGGTGAGGCCCGATCCCGTGCGACCGCCCACCGCCCGTCGCACGACGGCGAAGGCGAGGGCGACGTAGCCGGCGGCGAGGGCGGTCCCGCCCATCCACAAGGGCGTGACGGGCGCGATGGTGATACCCGTTCCGACGAGCGAGATCACGGCGATCCATCCGGCGATGCGGCGACCGTAGGTGGCGAGGGGGCCCCCGAGGACGGGAACGACCGGAGCCCCGGGTATGGGAGGAGGCAGGGCGCGCAGCAACATGCCGATGACGATCCCGGCGAATGCAGCGGTGAAACCCCAGATCAGACCCGACATGACGAGTGTCCGCTCCCTCGCTCTCGTACTTGTGCCATCGGCGGCGATGGCCGATCGGTTGAGGGCTTTGCGCTCACGGCGCCATGCCGCCGGGTCCGAGGCCGAGCAGGTCGGTGACGGCGAGGGCCGCCTGGTCGTACCGCCGGACCCAGATCTTGCCGTGACCGGGGACACCGAGGCCGTCGAGCTCGTGAACGAGGTGGTGTCCGAACTCGTGCGCGACGACGCCGGCGAGGGTCGGGGAGCCCACCCGGATGACGGCCCGTTCCCCGAATCGCCTCCCGCGGTGCGACTCGGCCGCGACGATCTCCTCCTCGCCGTGATGCGCGACGAGCACGGCTCGGGAGACTCCACAGGCGCCGGTGTTGATCCGTCGGCGGCGGTGCGTCCGTATCTCGGGCGGGGCGACGCCGAACCGGAGGGCCAGGTCCTCCGCCAGGCCGCCGAGTCGATCCGCAGGCACCAGGATCGTGAAGAGCCGGTCGTGGAGACCGAGCTGGGCACTGAACCGCTCCACCCAGCGGGCATGACGTTGGGTACGCACGGAGAAACCCGCCACGGTGGCGCCGAGCGACGGATGGGGCGGTGGGGACATGGGGCCACGGTAGAGCCCGGCGAGGACAGATCTCACGTCCACGACCCGTCCCCACGGATTCCGGCCGGGGATTCCTACCATCAGCCCATGAACGCGAAACGTCTCGTCCTCCCCGCGGTCGCGCTTGGCGCCGGTGTCGCCGCCGCCACCCCGGCGGCGATCCGCCGGGCGTTCGCTCCCCCGCGGCGTGAGGTCCACCAGACCCCTGCCGACCTGGGGCTCCCCGACGAGCAGGTGTGGCTTCCGGGCGCCCACGATCTCCGTCTCCACGCCTGGTTCATCCCGGCCGGGGTCGAACCGGCCCCGGCCGTCCTCGCGCTCCACGGATGGGGCGGGAACGCCGCCCACATGCTGCCGCTGGCGCCGGCACTGCACGAGGCCGGCCTCCACGTGATGGTGATGGATGCCCGCAACCACGGTCTGAGCGAGCACGACACGTTCACGTCGATGCCCCGGTTCGCGGAGGACCTCAGGGTCGCCGTGGACCACCTCCGTTCCCGCGACGACGTGACCTCGGTGGGGGTGATCGGCCATTCGGTGGGCGCCGCCGCAGCCATCTACGCCGCGGCCGACGGCGCGGACGTCGACGCCGTCGTCGCGGTGTCGTCCTTCGCCCATCCCGGCGAGCTCATGGAACGCAACTTCACTCTCCCCAAGCCGGTGACCTGGACCCTGCTGCGGATCATCGAAGCGATGATCGGCCACCGGTACGGCGAGATCGCTCCCCGCAGCCGGATCGGTGACGTCTCGGTGCCCCTGATGCTGGTCCACGGCGATCGGGACGAGGTGGTGCCGGTCGGTGACTCCGTGGAGCTGCACGAGCTGCTCCCCGACAGTGAGCTGCTGATCGTCGAGGGCGGTGGCCACAGCGACCTCGAGCCCTTCCTGCCGCACTTCCCGCAGGTCGTCGAGTTCCTGACCGCCAACCTGACGGCAGCCGAGCACCGATAGCGCTCGCCATCTTCCCGACCACGTTCGGCGACGGCAGGGGCATCGTCGAGACCGACCCGCACCCGGCACGGGAGTGGTGCTCCATCACGGATCCAGTCGGCGCCCGTTCTCGGGGTCAACCGAAACTGTCGAACGCGATCCGATCGATCCCCACGCCACCGTCCCGTAGGCGCCCCAAGACGGCCTCGACCATCCGCGGCGGCCCAGCCACGTAGTAGCGAGCCGAGGCGAGCGGCGCCAGCACGTCCACGACAGTCCCGGTTTCGTCCGCGAATCCGCGATCGGGCGACTCGACGACCAATCGGACTCGACCCTCACGGAGCGACTCGATCGCCGCCTTCAGCTCGTTCGCCGCGACGAGCTCGTCGGCCGACCCGGCGCCGTAGATCACCTCCACGGCCCGCTCGTCCTGCCGGCCTGCGAGCTCCGCGACCATGGCGAGCATCGGAGCGATGCCCGTCCCGCCCGCCACCATCACGATGGCGTCACGACCATCCCGCACCCACATCCCCCCGTACGGCATCTCAACGCGCACCGAGTCACCCTCGGCGAGGCGCCACATCGCCGTGCTACCCGGACGGGTGCCGTAACGCTTGTAGATGAACACGATCCGACGCCGACCCTCGCGGAACGGCGATGCCATCGAGTAGCACCGACGCAGGCGAGGCCCGAGCTCGACGATCGCGTATTGACCCGCTCGGTAGGGCACTGCTCGGTCCAGTTCGATCTCCAACCGGCGCACATCGGGGCCGAGGTCGTCGTTGGCGACGACCGTGCCGACGCGGTCTTCCACGGCCAGCCCCTCGGGAGCCGCCTCGGCCACCGATCCCGGATCGAGAACGAGATCCGACCGGGGCGTGGTCTGGCACACCAGGATGCGGCGGCGTCGTGCGTCGCGGGGCTTGATCGCGGGCGCGCCGGGGAACAACGTCTCGACCTCACCGTCGATCAGGGTCGCCTTGCATGTGCCGCAGCTGCCCCAGCCGCACTCGAACGGCAGCCACACCCCGGCTCGGCGACCGGCGGCGAGGATCCGCTCCCCGTCGGCGACCAGGAAGCTCTCACCGGTGGACAGCGCCACCGAGTGGGCCGACATCGGTCAGGCCAGGCCGGCGGCGCCGGCGATCTCCCGCTGCCCCTCTCGCGCCATCTCTCCGAGCTCCTCACCTGCCACGGGCTCAGGAGCTTGCTCGAAGAGCACGCCCATCGCTTCCACCGCGGCGATGGCCTTCGGCGCCCACGTGTCGAGCCAACCGTTGACGACGTCGGCAAGCGTCGGGTCCCGTTCGAGCGCGTAGCGAACCAACGCCGTGGTCCACGCCCGACTCCGAGCGGCATCGCGGTCGAACTCCTCGCAGAGCAACGCCATGAACTCGTCCTCGTTGCGACGCGCAAGATCACGGAGGGCGACATTGACCATCGCATCGAAGGCCGGCTTGACCCCGAGGTTGAGCGCGACGAACGCCTCACCCCAGTCGTAGGCGACCAGCATCGTCTCGAGCGTCTCCCGCAGCGGTTGCCACGCCTCGGCGCGCTCCCACGGGTCCCGAGCCGTTTCGGTCCGGGCGATCGCGCCGTCCTTGGCGTTGGCGACGACCTGGGTCCAGTAGGCGATCCGCTGGAGGCGCCGCATCTCGTCGGCCGCCTGGAAATGGGCCGCGTTGGTGATGAAGGACGAAGGAGCCATCTGCCCGACGTACAAGCTCGCCATCTGGAGGACGTGGACCGGGAAACGAAGCGGCACGATGAGCGCCTTGAAGGTGTCGGTCCATCCTTCGGAATAGGACGCCGCGTGGTCGACCGCCTCGAACCGGTCGACCAGCCCGTCGACGTACAGCTCGCGCTCGTGCTGGAGCGTGACGTAGTCCTTGTAGGTGAGCTTGGCCGGATCCCGGTAGCCCTCCCAGTCGTCGACGTTGAACGGTGAGCCTTCCCGATGTTCCAGGTACCACCGGTTGAACGCCATCTCGGGGTCCAGCTCCCAAGGCGCCGGGTCGCGCCGGAAGTGGTAGTGGAACTTCGCGGTGACGGCTTCGTAGGCCGATGGCTTGCGCTTGACCTCACCGAGAAGGGACCAAGTGCGTGCTTTCCGTCGTCTCATGGTGGTCATCGTCAATCCTCTCGTTCCAGGTACCAGACGATGGCGTCGTCGGTCATGCGAATGCGGCCGGCGAACGCCGACAGCGCCGGCTCGATCTCGGAGATGTCGACTTCGTGATCGAGCACCTCCGAGAGGGTCTTCCGTGTGAGGCGACACTCACCCTGACAGCTCACGCGGATGTACCCGCGCTGGTCGTCGACGAGGATCTCCTTGTCCGGATTGTCGATCTCGATGGCCTCGATGATGGCGTCGGCCATCTCGGCGTCGGCACCTCTGACCACCGGTCCCACCATCTTGGTCGTTGCGTCGGGTGTCACCTCGGTCTCTCCTCTCTGCGTGCGGTCATGATCCGGGGCATCGGTTGTAGTGGCGTTCTCCGTCCTCAGGGACGCCGACGAAGACGACACCGTCATCGACCTTGGTCGGGTACTCGTAGAGCGCGCACCCGGCCGGGTTGATGCCCACGCCGGAGGACATGTCGAACTCCCACCGGTGCCCACCGCACACCAACACACCGGTGTCCTCGTCCCAGTCCCCGTCGGCGAGCATCACCTCTTGGTGGGGACAGACGCCCTGATACGCCTTGATGGCGCCGCCGATCAGATGTACGACGAGGACGGGCTCGCCATCGATCTCGAGGTCGAGGAAGTCGCCTTCCCACAGCTCGTCGATGGCGAAGGCCTCGTGCCATGCCAGGGATGCCACGGTCACCCGGTGACCGCCTGCAGGACGCCGAGGGGTGGAACCCCGGCGTCGACGACGGTGACCTCGGGATCGAGCAGCTCGCCTTGGTATTTGATCCGAAGCTCACCGGCTGCCGGAGGCACTCGAACGCCCGCCGCATGATGGGCGATCTTCTCGGCTACGACCGTCATCGGATCCTCGGTGTCGATGGGGACCAGCAGGACCACGAAGTCGTCCTGATAGATCCCTTGGATCGGGAACAGTGCCATGTCGCTCCTCCTCGCTCAGGACGCCGCCGCGCCGGGGGCTTCGAGGCCCTCGTACGCCCAGGCGTAGTTCGTCGCGTCCTGTCCCATCTCTTCCGGGCTCAGGCCCATCCACTCCAATGCGCCGGGGATCGTCGGCGGTTGGATCTCGCCGCCCAGGAACCGGTCCACGACCGAGGTGTGTCCAGCGAACCGGGACGGGTTGAGCTGGAAGATCCACTTGCATGGTTCCGAGCAGAAGACGTACTGCCGGCCTTCGTGGATGTGGATGTGAGGCTCGGGGGACTCCAACTTGCCTGCCCGGAAGCCCGCCGGCGTGACGACGGGGATCTGGCACATGTTGCAGACCATCGGGAAGGTCTCGGGAAGCGTCTTGGTTTCTTCCCCACGCCGGATGTTGTCGCCGATGGTGTCCCAGTAGACGCCGAACGTGTCGTTCCATCCCGGGTACTTCTCTTCGAGCCATTCCCGCTCGGCCGGGGAGACACCGGCGTCGGGGTTCCACCACACCGTGGGCCTCCAGAACCACACGCCGAGGTGGAGCGCATGGTGGTACCAGTCGAGTTCGGGAAGGAAGTGGCTCTCCCAGTACCACGACGGTTCGAGGCCGAAGTCGCGGAACTGGTCGAGGAACTGCTTGACGATCCACTCCTGCATGAACTCCTTGAAGGAATGGGAACGATGCTCGAGAGGCGTGTAGTAGTCCATGGACAGACCGGTGAGGAGCGCGAAGACATGCCACGACCTCCAGAACATGTGATCGACGAGTCGCTGCGCGACGTCGGCGTACCCGTTCTCGACGAGGATCCTGACGGTCGGTTCGCCTTGCTGGGCATGCCGGGACTCATCGGTCTGGATCGACGAGATCAGCGCACCGAAATCGAGGTCCCCGACCTCCATCGCGTCGGCGGCCATGCCGAGGAACTGCAGGTTGGTGAACCCGGTCTCGAAGGTGAAGGTCAACTGGATCGCCGTCGACACGGCGTCGTTGGCGGTGAACATGTCGTCGAAGAGGTGGCGAGCGGCGATCGCTCCCCACTCGTTGGTGTGAAGCGCCTTGTGCGCCCAGTCCATCCTCGGTTCCTTGTCGAGGAGCGTGTAGGGGAAGTAGGTCTGGATCTGTCCATGGCGGGTCTCGTCGAGCGTCCCGAACAAGGCCATGTTGCGCCATGCCGCTGCACGCCCGAAGCGTCCCATGCGCGATTCGCCCAGTCCGGCGAGATACTCGGGAACGGCGATGGCACCGTAGTGCGCGACGATGGCCGACTTCCACCCCGGGTCGAGTTCCTCGAACATCCGGGATCGGGCGATCACGGAGTTCACCGAGTAGACCGAGGCGTCCTTGCCGTACTGATTGTGGACGTACTCGCGGTAGGAGACCTTGTACGGCTCGTCCCAGGCCCACCACTTCTCGTTGGGGGTGATGCCGTAGTTGTTCGACATCACTTCGGGGAAGGCCTCGTCTTCGGTGACGTACGACAGGTTCCAGTTCAGGTCCCTGGCGAGGTCGTACCACTCGGATCGCCTGAGGGCAGGCATCGTCTCTCTCCTCCCGTTCGGGTCGTTCGACCCTACGGGCCCGCGAGTCCCGCCGACAAGAACACTGTTCCTCCATACGGGAAGATCTAGGAAACTTTTCGCGTCCTGTGCGTGTTCGGCACCCTCGCCGGCGCATGTGGCCCCGACCGGATCGCTGCGTCGGTCGCCGAATCAGCGCCGCGCCGCGACGGAGAACAGCCGGCGACCGGTCGTCGGCTCAGTTGTCGTCCGGCTCGTCGATGCCCATCTCCCTGAGCAGTCGATCGACGGCCGCCCCACCGACCGACTCGCCGTAGAGGCCGTCGAGCTCAGCGCGCACATGCGCCAACACCTCCGCGTGCTGGCGCTCCTCGGTCGGGAGGGGCTCACCCTTGATGAGATAGGTCCCGTCGATCCACGCCTTGGTCGTCGGGCCCGCCCACGGCACGAGCACGAGCCACGACCACACGGCGTTGCTGCGGGTGGCTCCGGTGCGGCGGATCAACCCGAAACACCCGTAGGGCAGACCGATCCAACCGAGATCACCGATCGTCTCCCATCCATCGGGCGTGGGGATGTCGCTCATGAGGCGCCAGCCTACCGCAGCCGGTCAGCGCCTCCCGGCGGTCACCGCCACCGGCGCCCCCGCGACCGGCAAGGTGTAGTCGGCGGTTCCCGGGGCGTTCTCCAGGTTCACGTAGACACTCCCGGTCGACGGCCGGTACACCGCCACCGTGTCGTCACCGTCGCCATCCCAGTCCCCCGCCAGGATCACGTCGCCGGGATCGCCGTAGTAGAACTCCAGCTCGGCGACGCCCGGCGTCAACGAGTTCCTGAAGTAGACGAACCCGGTGGAGACGCGGTACAGACCGACGGTGTCGATCCCGTCGCCGTCGAAGTCACCCACGAACGGCACATCACCGGGGTTGCCGAAGTAGAAGTCGAAGCTGGCTGCGCCCAGGCCGCCGCCGTCCCGGCCGAGCTCGTCGATCACGAAGACCCGTCCTTCGGCCGGGCGGTAGATGGCCACCGTGTCGTCCCCGTCGCCGTCGAAGTCCCCCACCAGTGGCACGTCGCCGGGGTTGCCGAAGTAGAACGTGATGTCGGCGACGCCTTCGGTGTTCGAGTTCTTGAGGTACACGAACCCGTCCGACTGCCGGTACAGGCCCGGGGTGGCCGTCCCGTCACCGTTCCAGTCGCCCATGAAGGCGATGTCGCCGGGGTTGCCGAAGTAGAAGTCGTTGCTGGTCACCGGACTGTCGAGCGCGTCGAGGACCGACCATCGCCCACCCGCGTCCACCAGCGCCACCGTGTCGCAGGTGACCCCGGAGGGACACGGGGGCGTACCGATCGGCTCGTTCCCGACCGCGGGGTCGTCGATCTCAACGACGTAGCCGTCGACGGTAGCGGCGGTGACGGTGATCGTGAAACCCTCGACGGTGGCGGACTCGCCGGGTTGGAGCACGTGGGCGTCGCCTCCCGGATCGGCGGGGAGCTGGGTCTGGGAGGCGTCGAGGCCGGCGCACAGCGACCAGTAGCCCGACGGACACGCCTGATCGATGGTGTGGACCTCGACGCCCTCCCAATCGACACCGGTCGTTCCGTTCGGTGGGATGGCGTCGACCCCGCGAGCCCGACGCGCGTCCAGGGTGACGAACCGGGTGGGGAGGTCGATCGGGATGACGACGACCTGTGTGCCGGAACGATCGTAGGGCACCAGCTCGATGATGCGGTCGCCCGAGGTGTGGACGAGCAGGTCGGTCGGGTCGATCCAGCCCGAGCGGTAGCGGTTGAGCCCCAAGGTGGCGTAGGGCTCGGGGTTGGAGGCACCGTTGGCCTTCCGGTTGCCGCTCATCAGATCCGAGTAGTTGTCGTAGTCGTTCGTCCCGCCCGACGACGAGTGCGGCCAGTGGAGGGCGTGGCCGAGCTCGTGGGCCGCCACGAGCGGGAACGAGCGGAGGGTCTGGCCACCGACCACCACCGCCCGAGCGTTGTCCGGGTAGCTCGCCGGGGTCGAGGCGCATTGAGCGGCGGTCCCGCATTCGTAGCCGGGGCCTCCGAAGCCGGCGAGCCCGTCGTCGGTGACGATGAACGCCCCCTCGGCGTCGGTCCGATGCCCTCCCGGCGCCGACGCGACCCGGTCGCGGCACTCGTCCGACGAGGGGGCGGTCACATCGCCTCCGGTCACGAAGCGCGGGTCGTAGGCGCCGTTGGACAGACCGTTGTAGAACGTCGTGGTGCCGGCGAGGATGTCGAGGATCTCGGCGTGACTCAAGGTGAGGACGTTCCCCGGAACGTCGCAGCGCCACACCTCCCAGACATCCTGGTCGAGGGAGTACCGCTCCATGAACGAGGCCAGCGGCACGACACCGTTGGGGTCCTCGAGGAACGGATCGGCCGATGCCTCGGACGTGATCCCGTCGGGACGCAGGACCCTCCGAGTCGGAGAGAGCTCGACGATCCGATCATCCCGGGTGAGGACCGACGGACCACCCTGCCCCGCCGCGCCGTCCACGACCGGCACCAGGGTGGCGGCGACGACGGTCGCGACCGCCACGACGAGACGGAACATGGCCCGCGTCGAGATCACCGGAGGCTCCTCATGTTCATCGTGTCGGCACCAGGCTATCGGTCATGAGCGTTTGCGGCCGCCCCCGGCCCCCCGGCGGTGACGATCAGGACCCGACGATACGGAACGAGGCAGCGACGGCGCGACAGCGATCGATCTCGTCGACGACCGAGGCCTCGTCGGGTCCGCTCGTTCCGCAGCTGACGGTCCATCCGGTGTCCTCGACCAAGGTGACGAGCTGGATGACCCACCACCGGCCTTCGGCCCCCTCGGAGAGCTCCGCCAGGTCGTACGATCCGCCCACGACCACCGCCTCCCGCCCGTCGATGGTCGTCCGGTCGGTCCGGGTCACCTCGTAGCTGGAGAACAACGATTCGATGTTCCGCCGGCTCAACTCCACGTAGCGATCGAGGTCACCGCCGACGGGAGCGGGTTCAGCGATCACGTTGACGTTCGGGCTGTAGCTGCCGTCCCCACCGGGGAGGCCCGCCGCCATGAGGATCCCACCTCGGAAGTCCCCGACGTCAGCCATCACGTCGCCGATGAGCGTCTCGTCGATGGAGAACACCTGCCAGTCGGCAGGGTACATGATCGAGAAGGCGCCGTCGGCGTAGGTGGTCCAATCCGCCGGGACGCTCGGCACGATCGGATCCGTCGTCGTGGTGGAACCTGCGCTCGAGCACGCCGAGATCACCACGGCCACGATCGTCCCCAGCCAGATCCGTCTGGTCGTTCCCATACCCATGACGGGGTCCTCCGTCGTCTCGGCGTGGCGGTAGCCTACCGACCGGCTTCTCGGGCGCCGGTCCCCTCGTGCCGACGCCGGCCGCGTCTCCCCGCCTGCGACAGCCGTGCGATGAGGCCGTGTGGGACGGTGAAGGACGCCACCGCTCGCCTCCCGTTGCGGTTCCGCATCACCCCGCGGTGCGGCGGGCTGACGAACGTGCCGGCGCGGCGGGGGTTCTTCACGGCCCCATCTCGCCGGCGGCGCACGGCGACCGGAGCAGGGGTGGCGGGTCATCGTACGGCGGGTCGATCGCGTCGCCGGCTTCGCCGCCTTGCGGGAAGAGGAGGAGATCATCGCCGCCTGCCTGGTCGTCGTCGACGGTCGCTGCGCGGGGATCCACCAGGTGGCGGTCTCCCCGCAGCAGCGCCGTCGAGGGAAGACCCGGCAGCTTCGCGGACTCTTGGCGTTTCGAGAGTGGAAGCGCTCCTCCACTGAATGGCGAGAGCCCTTGCGGCGCAGGGCCTCTCGCTGGTCGGGCTGGCCGGATTTGAACCGGCGACCTCTTGACCCCCAGTCAAGATCAGGGGGTACTGCCAGCGTGGGCGAATGAGCGAGAACCGTTGCGGCGCTTGGCTTTCTCGTGTTCAGTGCCTTTCATCGTTTTCCGCCGTTTCTCGCCGTCTCGCGGACTCTTCGCGGACTCTTGGTCCGGAGCCGTGCGTGTCCGTTGGCGAAGTCCGGCGCGAGACGGGGCCGGAAGCGCGACCTGTGGAGGAGTGCTTCCGGCCCGTCTCATTGGACGATTCGTCAACCAGCCCATCCGAGTTCCCGTCCGCCGTGCAGGCCGCTGCGATCACGCCGCGGAACTCGATCGGCTCGATCGACGAATACACGATGAGCGACCTGTGGAGGTTCGTCATGCGTTGGTTGGTGTTCGGACTCGTGGTAACGATGGTTCTGGGTGCAGTGGCATCGGCGGGAGCCGCAACGGCTCCGCCGGCGAGATCCCACTGCGTGGTTCGGGTCGTGGACGAACTCCCCTCTGGCGAGTTGGTGACCACGCCGCCGGAGTGCTACGCCACGCTGGCGGCCGCGGTGACGGCGGCCTCCAGTGGCACCTACGAGGTACCGGCGGGTCTCTCGGGAAGGGACCTGTTCCTCGATCCGTCGGTTGCGGCGTCCGTGGCCTCGTTCACGTTGGGGATCCACTTCGACGGCCGGTACGGCACGGGCAGCTCCATCTCGGAGGTGGGCTCCTCGTGTACCGGGGGATGGTGGAACACCGGGGCATCGTGGGCGAACCGGATCTCGTCGTCGTGGAATGGCTGCTACCGGTTGCGTCATCACGATCTGCCGAACCGCTCCGGATCACGGGTGGACACGGTCGGGTCGCAGGCGACCCACACGCTGCCCTCGTGGATGGACAACCGCACCGAGTCGGTGTCGTACTGGGGAAGCTGACAACGTTGCCCCGCGACGTGTCATCCTGACGGTGTGGACGACCTGATGGGCGATGCGGAGGTAGTCGAAGCCTCGTTGCAGGATCCGGAGCGATTCGGGGAACTCTTCGACCGGTACTACGAGATGATCTTCCGGTACACGGTCCGAGCCGTCGGGGCGAACGACGGACCGGATATCGCCGCGGAGGTGTTCACCCGCGCGTTCCGATCCCGCAAGAGCTTCGATTCCGGCTATCGCTCGGCAGGACCTTGGCTCTTCGGGATCGCCGCCAACGTCGTGGCCGACCACCTGAGGCGCAGGTTCCGGGGCAGCCGCGCCTTCAAGCGGCTCTCTCCGCCGAGCTACGAGCCCGACGCGGCCGACGCGGTGGCGGATCGGGTCGACGCCGAACGGACCCGTCCGCTCCTTGCTGCCGCGTTGGGATCGCTGCGACCTGAGGAGCTCGACGTCCTCTTGCTCGTCGCGCTCGGCGAGCTCTCCTACGGCGAGATCGCTGCCGCGCTCGAGATCCCGATCGGCACCGTCCGGTCGCGGCTTCACCGGGCCCGGCAGAAGCTGCGGAACCAGATCGCTCCCATCGACGAATCAACAGACGATGACTGAGTTCGACGACATCTTGAAGCGGCTCCGCGACGAAGCCGGCGACCCCGTCCCGACCGAGGCGGATCGGCGGGCAGCCCGAGCGCGTCTCGACGCCGCCGTCACCGCCGAACGCGGCCACACGCGTCGTGCCAGGGCTCTCCGATGGTTCGCAGCCGCAGCCGCGGTCGTTGCCGTCGTCGCCGGGAGTCTCTGGGTGCTCGGCCTTGGGCGAATACCGGCGGTGGCTTCCCTCGAGGAGATCGCCCGCGCTGCCCGGGAGGCCGGCCCCCTCGACGTCCCCGACGGAGCGTTCCTGTACGTCCGGGCCGAAGAGACGTCGCTGGCGGTGCGGCCTGGCAGCGAGTTCGGTCTCGACGTCGACTGGCTCCCCTACCTGCTGCCCACCATCACGGAGACCTGGACCGGGCCCGCGGGACGGTTCGTTCAGATCCGAACCACCGTCGGCACGCCACGGTTCTTCCACCCCGCAGCCGAGGCCGCGTACCGCGCCGCCGACGGAGGCGACGCCGATCGGGTCGGTCAGACCACCACCGAACGGTTCACCGACGTCGCCGGTCCGTACGATGACATCACCTGGTCGACCGACGCCGAGACCCTCCTCGCCCAGATCGACGCCGTCACCGGATCCGAAGACCAGCAACGGCCGGCACGGGAACGGCGCCTCGACGTCGTCCTCGACCTGCTCCGGGATCCCCTCACCGAACCCGAACTTCGAGGCGCCCTCATCGAGACGCTCGGCCTCCTCGGCCCCGACGAGGTCACACCGCAGCCCGAAGGCTCCACCACCCTCACCTTCCTCACCGCCGGCGAACGGTCCGTCCGCATCCAGATCACGATCACCACCGACGGATGGCCGATCGGAGAACGCCACACCCTCCTGGTCGACGACACCGAACTCGGCATCCCCGCCGGAACCGTCATCGACGAATCCCACCGCGAACCGCCCCAGCTCGCCGATCGCCTCCCCGAACCGTGAACCAGCGGGAACCCGATCGCGCCTTCCGGCGAATCATCAGTAGGAGGCAACAGAGGAGGAGTAGCCATGGATCGACGGCAGCCGCGCTCGGCCATCAGCTCGCCGGCAGGGGCACGAGGGCTCTCGCTGACGGCGTGGCGCTCTGAGCACGGCGGAGAGCCTGGCTGCGACAGGAGGAGGCGGTACCCACGAGCGATCGGAGCTGGACACCAATCGTGAGAGCGGGAAGGAGTAGGCAGAGGTGACACCGTTTCGAAGACTGAGGATCCTGATCATTTCCGTCTTCCTCATCCTGAGCGGCACGGCATCAGCGGTGGCCGCGTGGAGCGGTACGGACGGACCCCGGACGTTCGACGACATCGTAGGCAAGACCTACGCGTCGGACGGCGGTGTCTTCCAGGATGATGCGACAGCGAGTGCCGACGATATCGGACGCCTTGCGGCGGAGAGTGGCCTTTCCGTCGCCGAGGTTGGGGACGCTATCGGGCACCAGGAGCGATTCGAGCAGTGGGCAAAGGAACTCATCGATCGGTACCCGGACCGAATTGCTGCGATCTGGGTGGACCCCGTGCCAGCCGCTGTCGGGTACGTTCGGTTCGCTGGCGAGGTGCCGCCCGGCGTGGCCGAAGAGGCTGCGGGTCTCGGGTTGGAGGTGCGGCTGCGACCCGGACCAGCGATCTCCTCGGACGATTGGGCCCGTCGTGTGCGCGCCGTAGCGTTGGCGGTGAAGAACATGGGCTATCGGAATGTAGTCGTCTTCTACGACGCGCCGACGAACAGGATCGAGGTCGAGTTCATGCTTCCCGAGTCGGGTCGCGCACCGACCGCCATGGAGCTCGCGGCCGCTGCGGCCGAGCGGTTGCACAGTGCAGGAGTCATTGGGTCGGTCGGCGACCTCCGAGCGCGAGATCTTCAAGTGGTCGTCTTCCCGGGAGACGGTCCCTTCGTGGTACGAACCCACACCCGAGGGGGCAATTGGATGTTGGACGATTCAGCGCGGGAGTGCACAAGTGGCTGGTCCGTGAGCGGCCCCAACGGGAATGGCGTGCTGACCGCTGGCCATTGCAGCGGCATCAACAAGTTCGAACAACCAGGCGTCACGCCGTACTCCGCGCCGTGGAAGGATGAGGAATACGGGCTTCGCGGGGATGTGGAGTACCATACGACGACCCATGTCGAACTCGCTGAGTTCTATGCCAGCGCATCGACCATTCGAGACGTGACATCCCTACAGGCGACATCGGCGATGAACGGAAAGAGCGTCTGTTTCTATGGCCGGGCGAGCAACAGTCGGACCTGCAATCACACAGTCACGGCTGTCGACGTGGTCGTGGTCGACGACAACGGCGTCACCGTTGGTGAACTCGCAAGGGCCACAAATGACTCGTCGCAGCCTGGCGACAGTGGAGGCGGCTGGTCCTGGGGCACGACTGCGTTCGGAGTCCAGCACGGCTACGACGCCAACGGCAACGGGTACTTCACGATGATCGAATCAGCCGAAGCCGCGCTGAGCGTGACGGTTCTCACCAAGTGAAGAGCAAGAACAGCACACCGACAAAGGAAGCGACATGTTTGGTCGGCGCGCTGGTCATCCTGATCGCGGCATGCACACCCCGCAGTGGGGTCTCGTTGCCCACCTGGGACCCGCGTGAGGTCACCACGTTCCACGCCACGGCGTCGGGAGCGGGAACGCTCGACGTCACGGCCGAGGGATGCGTCCATCTCGTCCTCGACGGCGGGAAGCGGCTCCTCCTCGTCTGGCCACTCCCTTCCCGGCTGGAGGACGACGGACGGACCGTCCGCTTCGTGGACCCTGCGACCGGTGAGGAGATGCGGCTTCGAAGCGGCGACCGGATCGAAGCCGGAGGCAGCACCGGGGCACCTGATTACGTGGACCCCCCGGTACCGGCATGCCGTGGTGACGAGACCTTCGTCGTCACCGCCATCGGTGTCCCATGATGATGCGGTCGCGGCCAGGCGACACATGCTCATCCAGGAGGTGACAGCAAATACCGACAACTCGAAGGCCGAGAGGAAGGGAAGAACGCGTGCCACGCGGTACACCGCGTCCGACCGTGCCATGCGTGGCCTCGTCGGAGATGGCGTCCGCTCCTCGGACGAGCGCCAGCACCGGCATACGGTCGACTCCTCCTGCTCGCTCGCCTGATTCGGCAAGGGGGGGTGAAGGCCGCTCGGCCCTCCCCCTCGTCGCTGATCTCCCCCGCCGTGCGTCGCGCCGTGCTTGAGGTCGACAGGCTGGCAAAGCGGTTCGTGGCTCGACCACCGGTGTGGGCGATCCGCGATGTGTCGGTGCGGGTCGCCCCGGGTGAGATCGTCGGCCTGGTCGGACCGAACGGGGCGGGAAAGACGACGACGTTGGCGATCGTGGCGGGACTCATCGCACCCACCGGGGGAAAGGTCCGGTTCGATGGAGAGTTCTGTGCTCCACGGACGCCGCGACCGTGGCTCGGGTGCTGGGTAGGGGAGCCGGGCTTCTACGGCCACCTCAGCGGCCTCAGGCATCTCGAGGTCACCTTGGGCCTGCGCGGCGTGCGGTTCGACCGTCGTCGACTCCTCGAGCTGCTCGACGCGGTCGGCCTCGAGGGAACGGACGCCCGACGCCGGGTCCGCGACTACTCGACGGGGATGCGGCGCCGGCTGGCGTATGCCTCGGCAACGGCGGCGAACCCGCCGGTGGTGATGCTCGATGAACCGACCGCGGGTCTCGACCCGATGGGGATCCGGGCAATTCTCGATGATCTCGTGGAACGGGCGGAGCGCGGCGCGATGGTGCTGTTGTCGAGTCACCGACTCGCCGAGGTGGAGAGCATCTGTGATCGCATCTACCTGATCGCCAAGGGAGTGTCCCGAGAGCTGACGAGCGGGTCGTGGGGTGACGTGATCCGGATCCGCTGCTCCGACCCGGAGCGAGCCCAACTCGTGCTCGCCTTCCGAGGTGGGTTCCGCATCGGCCGGACGGTGGTGCTCCCTGCAGAAGGCAACGACCTCCCTGCCATCGTGGAGGAGCTGCGGAGGGATGGGATCGAGGTCGCCGGAGGTGACACCGGACCGGCGACCCTCGAGGAGGCGTTCTTCATGGAAGCCGGCCAGGAGGGACGGTGACCGGCCGCCTCCGTACCGCTGAAGTGCAGCTCGGAGTGCTCCTCCGGTTCCGGGTCGTGAGCGGAGTGCTACTGGCGCTGCTGGTGCTCGTTCCGTTGGTGGTGTGGCGGAACGTGAGCTATGCGGCCGAGTCGCTCGACGCCAACTTGGAGTACTTCGCCGTAGAGATCCAGCGACTCACCGCCGAGCTGGCCGCGGCAGGGACCACGCGGGAAGCCGAAGAGATCGCCGCGCGCCTCGAGGGACTGCAGGACCAGTACGTCTCCGACCGGTTCGACGTGTACCGCTCCGGCGTGCCGGGATCGGCCGAGGCAGCACTGGGGTTCGCTGCCGGTGCCGGGGGACCGATTCTCGGCTGGATCATCGCCATGGGGGTCGCAGGTACCGACCTCCGCCGAGGGACGTTCTTTTGGTGGCTCACCTCGGGGACGTCACGGCCGGCGATCTTCGACGGCAAGCTCCTGGCGCTTCCCGTGCTGGCTGCGGTGTTGGCTACCGGCATGGGCGTCCTGGGATCGTTGGCAGCGGTCGGCTTCAATGCCTGGTATCGATCCGATCCGTTCTTCGCTCCGGCGGGGCCGGGGTGGGGGCACCTCGCCGCTGCGTGGACGACCACGGTCCTCTTGGTGACCCTCTGGGCTGCGGCAGCAGTAGCGCTCACGTTCGCCTTGGGGTCAGGATGGGCCGCCGGACTGACTTTGGGTACATACGTGACCGTAGACGTGTTCCTGACGACGCAGGTCCCCGGCGTCGCTCCGTGGCTGTTGACGATACGTGTGGCTCAGGCCGGCGTGCCGCTGTGGCCACCGGAGAGCCGGCTGACGATCGATACGTTCGGGTACCTCTGGTGGATCGGTCCGAGCCCAGCGACCCGATTCCCCGAGACCATGTGGACTGGGTACGTGGTTCTCGCCATCGTCGTGTGCGCGCTCGGCCTCCTCGGACGGCGTCGACTCTCCCGTCTCGACTATCTCCCGGCCCCGGACCGATGAGCCCGCGCCCCGTTGGTGTCCGAGCAGAGGCCACGATCGTCACCACCAACCCGTTCCTCCGCACCATCGGCGTGCTCGTGGCCGTTGCCGCCTTCGTGGTGGGGTTCGTCAACGCGCAGGCACGAGAACAGGTTCGCGCCGATCTCGCCACCATCGAGACTCGACAGGCTGCGATCGCGCTGATGCGCGACTCGGGGATCACCGTGATCGACGGCGCCCCCATCGATGAGGAACTCCGCGCCCTCGGCGCCGCCGCGACCCGAGCGCGGCTGGATCTCCATTTCGGCTCGGTCGTCGGTGCCGCCGAAGCGATCCTCGGCCTCGCTGCCACGGCCCCGGGCGCGATCCTCGCCATCGCCTTGGGTACCTTCCTCACCGGCCGCGACTTCGAGCGCCGCACCTGGTTCTACGAGCTCACGGCCGGTGATCGCCGGACGGTTCGCCTCCGAAAGACGGCCACCGCGTTGTCCGTCCTGGTCACGTTGCTCTCGGTGGGAATCGCCCTGGCTGCCGGCGGTGCCGCTCTCGGCGGCTTCCTGGTCGGCTCGGCCGCGATCGGCGCACCCCGAGGTAGCTTCCTCCCCGAGGTGGCGGCCGCCCTGCTCGTTCTGACCCTGTGGAGCCTCGTCGGTCTTCTCGGTGGTCTCATCACGACCCGGTCTCTCGGGGGCGTTGCCGCCGGCCTAGGGCTGATGGCCGTCGACGCCGCGATCAGTCTCAACCTCCCCGTCTGGGGTCCCTATCTCCTGACCCCTCGGATCACCGGAGTCGCCAGGTTGTGGGCACCAACCTCCCCTGTGTTCCTGGTGACCGGTCAGACCACGAGCCTCATGTGGTGGAGCACCTTCACCGGCGTCCCTGGCTACACCCCAGCCGAAGGCGCCTGGGTCATCGCCCTCTACATCATCGGGCTGTGGGTGCTCGTCGGCGCCCTCCTTCGACACCTGCCCTGGCGTGCCAGCGGCTGAGCGTCCCCATCGACCGGTTCTCCGGCAGCGGGTCCGCTACCGACCGATGCTCATCGGGCATCCGACCTCAGTGCCGTGGTCGCCACGGTTCTTCGACCCCGCAGCCGAGGTCGCGTACCGCGCCACCGGCGGAGGCGACGCCGATCGGGTCGGCCAGACCGCCACCGAACGGTTCACCGACGTCGCCGGTCCGTACGATGACATCACTGGTCGACCGACGCCGAGACCCTCCTCGCCCAGATCGACGCCGTCACCGGATCCGAAGACCAACAACGCCCGGCGCGGGAACGACGCCTCGACGTCACGTTGGGTTGGCGCCATGCCCGCAACGTCACATCCGACCCCTCACCTCGCCCCTGGGAGGGCCGATCCGGCGAACCAACTTCCGTCGGCGTGCCTGGCTGCCGGCGGTGCGCGCCTCGGTCGGTGAGCCCCTCCGCTTCCACGACCTCAGACACACCCATGCGGCGATGCTCATCGCCCAGGGCGAGCACCCCAAGGTCATCCAGCTCCGGCTCGGACACTCCTCGATCCAGGTCACCCTCGACACCTATGGGCACCTCTTCGAGGGTCTCGATCAGGCCGCCGCGGAGCGTCTCGACGCCACGTTCGCGCGGACTCCCGCGGACTCCTCGCGGACTCTTGGCGTTTCGAAGGCGGAAACGCTCTCCCGCTGAATGGCGAGAGCCCTTGCGGCGCAGGGCCTCTCGCTGGTCGGGCTGGCCGGATTTGAACCGGCGACCTCTTGACCC